>Ga0224486_100006_pt1 | contig 128838 bp, 144 predicted proteins | sample TexhydDE_CT_test_FD_172013 | JGI IMG/M metagenome (GOLD analysis project Ga0224486, IMG submission 172013) | Fracking water microbial communities from deep shales in Oklahoma, United States - hydraulically fractured wells DE_CT_test ... | reverse complement strand
CGCTCGACTTGCATGTGTTAGGCACGCCGCCAGCGTTCGTCCTGAGCCAGGATCAAACTCTCCAGCTAATCCTTAAAAACTTACCTCTTCTCCCTAGCCTCGCTGTCCACTTTTCAAGGTCCCTCAAAATTATTTATCAGGAGCTCTTTTATAATATCAAATCTTTTTCTTGTTGTCAAGTCCTTTGTTGCCCTTATCAATTTCAGACGACGAAATATAATATATCATGTTTTTTTGATACTCTCAAGCGAGATATATCGCCATTTTCTCCTTTTATTCAGAAATATCCCTCTATTACTCCAAAATTCTTCAGAATACTAAATAACACTCTTTTTTTCGTAGAGTACAGAAAGAGTAAAAAGATAAACAAAAAGAGCCCAAAAAGGCTCCTTTTTTATCTTTTTGAAAATTGAGGTGCTTTTCTCGCTTTCTTGAGGCCGTACTTTCTTCTTTCTTTCATTCTTGGATCTCTTGTCAGGAAACCTGCTTTTTTCAAAATAGGCCTTAACTCGGCATCTGCTTTTACTAGTGCTCTTGCAATCCCATGTCTTATAGCTCCTGCCTGACCGGAAAGGCCTCCTCCTGAGACTTTCACATATACATCAAATTTATCTATTGTCTCTGTCAAGATGAGAGGCTGCTTTACTGTATACCTTAAAGTCTCAAGAGGAAAATATTCTTCTAAAGACTTGTTATTTATTATTATATTGCCTTTGCCAGGCATAAGTCTTACTCTGGCTACGGCTTCTTTTCTTCTACCTGTTCCATAGTATTGGATTGTCGCCATAGAACTTCCTCCTTTCATTCTATATCCAATTTCTCAGGTTTTTGAGCCTGATGCTTGTGCTCAGCCCCTCTGTATACTTTTAGCCTCTTTATCATTCTCCTCCCCAACCTATTTTTAGGCAACATGCCTTTTACGGCATGATATATGACAAATTCAGGTTTTGTCTGCATTAATTTTTTATATTGAATCTGTTTTAGTCCACCTGGATAACCTGTATAATATTTGTAATATTTATCTTCCAATTTTTTGCCTGTCAATACTACTTTATCGGCATTGATAACCACAACAAAATCACCTGTATCCACATGGGGAGTATATGTGGGTTTGTGCTTTCCCATCAGTATTTTAGCGATCTGGCTCGCTAATCTTCCCAATACTTTTCCTTCTGCATCTATGACAAACCATTTTCTTTCCACGTCACTGGGTTTAGCCATATAGGATTTCATTTTGCTCTACAACCTCCTTATTCTGGTCACAATTTCGCATAATATTATTTTAATTCACAGTATGTCAACTGTCAATAGACAATCCTGACAAGGTATAGGCCTTGAGGAGGAGCTGTTATGCCGGCCTTTGTCCTGTCTTTTGATTCTATAATAGCTGGAATTTCTCCTGCCTTTATTTTGCCAAGTCCCACGTACACTAGCGTTCCCACTATTATTCTTACCATGTTGTATAAGAATCCATCTGCTTCTACCTCTATTTTAATCAGATCCCCTTCTTTTTCTACCGTCAAATCAAAGATAGTTTTTACAGGATTCACCTTTTTGTTTCCTGAGGCTTTAAAAGCAGAAAAGTCATGGGTCCCTCTAAAAAAGAAAGCCGCTTTCTTCATCGCCTCAACATCTAAGGGGTATGGGACATGCCAGCAATAATTTCTCATAGTAGGCATTGGAAACTGTCTATTTAAAATCAAGTACCTGTATCTTTTACTTCTTGCACTGTAACGAGCGTGAAATGATTTGTCAACTTCTTTTGCTTTGACTACAACTACATCATCAGGCAGTACAGCATTTAAAGCGTAAGGAAGTTTTTCTGGCGGGATCTTTGTTTTCGTCTTAAAATTGGCAACTTGGTACAAAGCATGAACACCAGTATCTGTTCTGCTGCTTCCTATTAGGTTAACTTTTTCTCCTGTTACTTTTTCTATAGCTTTTTCAAGCACTTCCTGAACAGTTATGGCATTCTTTTGGTACTGCCAGCCGTGATAATTGGTCCCGTCATATTCAATGATAAGCATTATGTTCTTCATACTACCACGCCCAACTTCTGTTCCACACAATTAGCACCACAATTACACCTGTTATGAAAAGAGCTGCATAGTCTCTTGTGTGCACTTCAAGTTTTTTCATTCGAGTTCTGTTGTGGCCTCCTCTGTAGCACCTCGACTCCATAGCTATTGCAAGTTCATCGGCTCTCCTGAAAGCACTGATAAAAAGCGGAACCAAAAGAGGCACTAATCCTCTCGCCCTATTTACTATGTTCCCACTTTCAAAATCTGCTCCCCTTGCCATTTGAGCCTTCATTATCTTCTCAGCTTCTTCTATGAGAGTAGGTATAAACCGCAAAGCAATAGTCATCATCATCGCCAGTTCATGAGCCGGTACTCCGATTTTACTAAAAGGCTTTAAAATATGTTCTATCCCATCTGTAAGAGAAATGGGAGAAGTTGTCAATGTAAGCAGTGAAGTTCCTATTATCAAGAAAATAAGCCTTAGCCCCATAAATACAGCAAATTTTAATCCTGCACTAGTAATCTTTAAAGGACCTAGGGTATAAAGCACAGTGCCCCCAGGAGTAAAAAACATGTTTAAGCTCACTGTAAGTAAAAGTATCACAATTACAGGCCTTAAACCTTTCAGGACGTAAGAAAATGGTATTTTGGAAATCCTGATCACAAGCCACAAGTAAAGCATCGCAAAAATATAGCCAGAAAATTTGTTTATGAAAAAGATGGCTATTATAAATATAAATGTAATTATGATTTTTACCCTAGGGTCTAATTTGTGGATTGCCGAATCACCGGGAACATATTGGCCAATAGTTATATTCCTAAACATTTTTTGTCCCCCTGAGATAGCGAAGAATATGCTCTTTTGCCTCTTCAATCGTCAAAACATCTGGCGGTATTGGCACTCCCCTCTTTCTAAGTTCTCTCGCTAAAGAAGTAATTTGAGGAACTGAAAGCCCTATTTTCTCTAGTCTTTCAGCTTCTCTGAAAACTTCTCTGGGGGTTCCTATGAGCTCAATTTTGCCTCTGTTCATTACAATTATTTTGTCCGCGATTCGGGCTATATCTTCCATGTTATGGGACACCAAGATTGTTATCATTTTATATTTGTCGTGAATCTCTTTTATTTTATTCAAAATTTCCTGTTTCCCTTTGGGATCTAACCCTGCGGTAGGTTCGTCAAGTATTAAAATTTTTGGCCTCATTGCAAGAATGCCTGCAATCGCTACTCGCCTTTTTTGACCGCCAGATAGCTCAAAAGGTGATTTATCTGCCAATTCTTTGCTTATACCAACAATTTCCATTGCCTCGTATACTCTTTCTTTTACTTCTTCTTCGCTAAGTCCTAAATTAGAAGGGCCAAAGGCTATATCTTTAAACACTGTCTCTTCAAAAAGCTGATATTCTGGATACTGAAAAACCAATCCTACCTGCTTTCTTATATCTTTTAAACTTACCTTCTTGTCTGTTATATCTATGCCGTTTATATAAATCTTACCCTTGCTAGGCTTTAACAGCCCATTTAACTGCTGAATTAATGTAGACTTTCCAGACCCTGTGTGGCCAATAATTCCTACAAATTCTTCGTCTTCTATTGCAAAATTTATGTCCTCCAGTGCTACTGTCGCATATGGAGTTCCTTCATTGTATATAAAACTTACATTTTCTACTTTTATCGGCATATGAACTCCACCATTTCTTCAATGGTCAAAATATCAGAAGGAATGTCTATTCCTTCTTTTCTGAGTTGATGAGCCAATTCTGTAACCTGTGGGACATCAAGCCCTATTTTTTTAAGGACTTCTACCTCTTTAAAAACTTCTTTAGGCGTTCCATCCAAAACTACTTTTCCGTCGTCCATAACTATCACTCTGTCTGCATCTACAACCTCTTCCATGAAGTGAGTTATGAGTATCACAGTTATGCCCTCTTCTTTATTGAGCTTCTTGATAGTAGAAATTACTTCTCTTCTACCGATTGGGTCCAGCATTGCTGTAGGTTCATCCAAAACTATGCATTCTGGCTTCATGGCAATAATTCCTGCAATGGCTACCCGCTGCTTTTGACCGCCTGAAAGCATATGGGGTGGAAAGTCTTTATACTCCCACATGCCTACAGCCTTAAGGGCATATTCTACTCTTTTCCTTATTTCCTCTGGAGGTATTCCCAAATTCTCTGGCCCAAAAGCCACATCCTCTTCAACTATTGCTGCAACTATTTGATTGTCTGGATTCTGAAACACCAGACCCGCCGTCTGCCTTATATCCCAAAGGTGCTTCGCATCCTTTGTATCCATGTCCTTAACATAAACATTGCCTTTCGTCGGCAAAAGAAGTGCGTTGAAGTGCTTTGCCAAAGTAGATTTGCCAGAACCGTTATGGCCAATTATGCCAATAAACTGCCCCTTTTCAAACTGCAAATTTATATCTTTAAGCACCGGCGGCGATTTGCTTTCTCCCTCTGAATAGCAAAAGGAGACATTTTGGGCGCGTATTATAAAAGCCATGTAAAGCACCTTCTTTGCCAAAAAATAGGGATTAAGTTGTGGAGACAAACTTAACCCCTGCAACGGTTAAACTAATTCAATGACTGCAAGCGGTGCTCCATCTCCCCTTCTAGGCCCTAATTTGAAAATTCGAGTATATCCTCCATTTCTTTCTTTATATCGCGGTGCAATGTCATCAAAGAGTTTTTTTACGACGCTTTCATCCAATATATAAGCTAAAGCCTGTCTCCTGGCGTGTAAATCTCCTCTTTTGCCAAGGGTAATCATTTTTTCGGCAATCTTGCGAACCTCTTTTGCTCGTGCCTCTGTAGTAGTTATGCGTTCATACCTTAAGAAATCTGTAACTAAGTTTCTCAGCATGGCTCTTCTTTGGTCAGAAGGACGACCCAATTTTCTATAGCTCATTTGCAACCCTCCTTCATTCGTCAGAATTCTTGAGGCTAAGCCCAAGTGCTGCAAGCTTTTGCTTGACTTCTTCCAAAGACTTTTTGCCCAAGTTTCTTATTTTCATCATTTCTTCTTCTGTCTTCTGCGTCAATTCCTGTACAGTGTTTATACCTGCTCTCTTCAAGCAGTTATACGACCTAACAGAGAGGTCCAGCTCTTCTATAGTCATGTCAAGGGGTTTCTCTACTTTTTTCTCCTGCTTTTCTACAAACACATCAGGGCTCTTATATTCTCCCGTAAAGGAGATAAATTTCTGGAAGTATTTTATCAGCATATCTGCTGCCATGCTTACAGCTTCTTTAGGAGTGATTGTTCCATTTGTCCACACTTCTAATGTCAGCTTGTCATAGTCAGTAACATGCCCTACACGGGTATTTTCCACCGTATAATTTACTTTCCTAATAGGGGTAAAGATAGAATCCACAGGGATAACCCCTATTGGCTGATTTGGTTCTTTGTTTTTTTCGGCAGGTACGTATCCTTTGCCTTTTACAAACACTATCTCCATGTGAATTTTTCCGTCATCACTTAAAGTTGCAATGTGGTGATCTGGATTTAGAATCTCTAACTCAGGCCCGCCCTTTATATGTCCTGCTGTAACTTCTCCTTTTCCTTCCACATCTATTCTACCTATCACTGGCTCGTCAGAATGCAGTTTCACTGCAACTTCTTTCAAGTTCAATATGATTTCAACTACATCCTCTTTTACGCCAGGTAATGTGGAAAATTCGTGCAGCACTCCATCAATCTTCACAGATTTAGGAGCCGCACCTGGAATAGAGGATAAAAGCACTCTTCTCAAAGAGTTGCCGAGAGTTATACCATATCCTCTCTCCAGGGGCTCTACTACAAATTTCCCGTACCTGCCATCTTCTGATTGCTCTACAATCTCTATTTTAGGTTCTATTATTTCAAACACTCTATAGACCCTCCCTTTGCACTTTTATGAGGGTAACCGAAGGTCATTACTTAGAATAAAGCTCAACAATTAAGTGTTCTTGCACAGGCAAGTCTATATGCTCTCTTCTCGGAAGTGAAACAACTCTGCCTTCAAAGGCATCCTTGTTAAGCTCCAGCCAATCAGGAACGTTTCTTCCCATTTCGAGGTTGTTCTTTATAAGTTCCATGGAACGGCTGCTCTCTTTTACAGATATCACATCCCCAGGCTTTACTAAATATGAAGGTATATCTACTTTCTTGCCATTTACCTCAATATGCCCATGGCTTACTAACTGCCTTGCTTGAGCACGAGATACAGCAAAGCCCAATCTGTAAACTACATTGTCAAGCCTTCTTTCCAAAAGCTGTAATAAGTTCTCGCCTGTGATGCCTCTCATTCTTTCAGCTCTTTCATAATACCTCACAAACTGCCTTTCTAAAATTCCATAATATCTTTTGAGCTTTTGCTTTTCTCTCAACTGCATACCATACTGGGTCAATTTTTTCTTCTCTTGACCGTGCTGCCCAGGAGCATATCCTCTCTTTGCAAGCGGACATTTATCTGTATAGCACTTTTCCCCTTTTAGATATAGTTTTATTCCCTCTCTTCTGCAAAGTCTGCAACTTGGCCCCAAGTATCTTCCCATAGTTACACCTCCTTACACTCTTCTCCTCTTTGGTGGTCTGCAGCCGTTATGGGGTATTGGAGTTACGTCTTTTATAAGACTTACCTCAAGACCAGCTGCCTGCAAGGCTCTTATTGCCGCTTCTCTTCCTGCCCCTGGCCCTTTCACATATACATCTACAGTTCTCATCCCATGGTCCATTGCCGCTTTTGCAGCAGATTCAGCCGCCATCTGAGCAGCAAATGGAGTAGATTTTCTTGAGCCTTTAAATCCGACTGTTCCAGCGCTAGCCCATGCAATGGTATTGCCTGCTGGATCAGTTATCGTCACAATGGTATTGTTAAAAGTGGAGTGGATGTGAGCGATACCTCTCTCCACATGCTTTTTTTCGCGTTTTCTTCCAGCCCTTTTTACTCTCTTGGCCATCTTTTCCCCTCCTTAAGAAAGATTACTCCTTCTTCTTAGCAACAGTTTTTCTAGGACCTTTTCTCGTCCTAGCATTGGTTCTGGTCCTCTGTCCTCTTACAGGTAAACCGAGTTTATGCCTTATACCTCTGTAACAGCCTATATCTATCAACCTTTTGATGTTCATCGCCACTTCTTTTCTCAAATCGCCTTCTACTTTGTACTCTTTTTCTATAATTTCTCTTAATTTCGAAACTTCATCTTCAGTCAAGTCTCTCACTCTCGTGTCTGGGTTTACTCCCGCTTTAGCTAGTATTTCCTTTGAACGAGAGCGACCTATACCATATATATAGGTAAGAGCGATCTCCACCCTTTTATCCCTAGGCAAGTCAACTCCAGCAATCCTCGCCATCGTAACACCTCCTAGCCCTGTTTTTGCTTGTGTTTAGGATTTTCACAAATTACCATTACTCTTCCCTTTCTCTTTATGATCTTGCATTTTTCGCACATTTTCTTAACAGACGGTCTCACCTTCATCTTAAGCTACCTCCTTTTCTTACTTTCCGCGCCATACAATTCTGCCACGCGTAAGGTCATAAGGCGACAATTCTACCTTTACTCTGTCTCCAGGTAAGATTCTAATGAAGTTCATCCTGAGCTTACCCGATACATGAGCCAACACCTTATGCCCGTTATCTAATTGTACCTGAAACATGGCATTTGGTAAAGCCTCAATAACTGTCCCCTCAACTTCAATAACATCATCTTTTGCCAAGGATATCCATTCCTCCTTACCGCCTTAGGATTTATAAGGCTCTAACAACCTTCTAATTTCCTCATTTGTTAAGCTTTCACCTTTTTCGAGTTTTTCTTTTACTGCAAGCAGTACGTCGTTATACCTTTGCAGATGTTTATACTTCTTTTTCTTGGGCTTTTCAATTTTTCTGAGGTCCCCGTCAGCAATTAAAACATGCTGTTCATCTACTCTACCTACTACAACAAATACTCTGCCCTTGTCTCGACCAGCTTTACTCCTCACTACCTGGCCAAGTTGCAAATCGTCCATTAACTTCTTCACCTCTTACAAAATGGTCAGTATTTCCGGCTCCCCTTCTGTAATGACAATCGTGTTTTCATAGTGAGCCGAAAGACTGCCATCTACTGTTACCACTGTCCAGTTATCTTCTAAAGTTCTAACAGAGTAATGCCCTGCATTCACCATAGGCTCTATTGCAAGAGTCATCCCTCTTTTTAACCTTGGCCCTTTGCCTGGAGGTCCAAAATTGGGAATTTGGGGGTCTTCATGCATTTTTCTCCCTATTCCATGCCCCACGTAATCTCTCACCACTGAAAAGCCGTGGCTTTCCACATATACCTGTATTGCGTGGGAAATATCTGACAATCTATTGCCTTCTCTAGCGTATTTTATGCCTTCAAAAAAACTCTCTCTTGTCACTTCAATAAGCTTTTTAGCTTCATCAGATATCTCCCCTACAGGAAAGGTCCTCGCTGCATCAGCATTGTAGCCCTTGTAATTGGCTCCCAGGTCTATACTTATAATATCGCCTTCTTGAAGCTTTCTTAAACCAGGTATCCCGTGCACAACTTCGTCATTCACAGACGCACATATGCTCGCTGGGAAGCCATAAAGTCCTTTAAAAGCAGGAATGCATCCATTTTTTATTATAAACTCTTCTGCAATTCTATCAAGCTCTAAAGTAGTAACACCAGGCTTTATCACCTTCTCTAAAACCTCAAAGAGGTTTGCTATCACTTTTCCAGCTACTCTCATGAGCTCAATTTCTTTTTCAGACTTAATGTATATCATTTCTCCTATCTCCTAACAAAGCCTTCTTTATGTCTTCAAATACCTCATCAATGGATTTATTCCCATCGATGTTTACCAAAATACCTTTTTTTGTATAATAATCAATTAATGGCTTTGTCTCTTTTTCGTACACTTCCAACCTTTTTACCACAGACTCCAACTTATCATCTGACCTTTGTATAAGCTCACTGCCACACTTATCGCACACATTATCTACTTTAGGAGGAGAAGTTTTTATGTGATAAGTAGCACCGCACACAGGACATACCCTTCTGCCTGTTATCCTGTCTATTAAAGCCTCTCTCTCAACCTGAATATTTATAACAGCAGTAAGAGAATGCCCTCTCTCCTCCAAAAATTTATCCAGTTCCTCCGCCTGAGGTATATTCCGCGGATATCCGTCCAGCAAAAACCCCTTTTTGCAGTCCTCTTTTTCCAGCCTGTCTTCTACTATCCTGTTAGTCACTTCATCGGGGACCAAAAGTCCTTTGTCCATATACTCCTTTGCCAGTTTACCTAACTCTGTATTGTCTCTCAGATTTTGCCTAAAAATATCGCCTGTAGATATGTGAGGAATGTCAAACTCCTTAGCAATTTTAAGCGCTTGGGTCCCTTTTCCGGCACCAGGGGGGCCCAGAAGCACCGCCCGCATAATTTCTCCCCCTTTACTTCAAGAATCCCTGATAATTTCTCATAATCAGGTGACCTTCTATTTGCTTCATGGTATCTAAAGCCACACCTACTGCTATCAATAAAGCCGTGCCTCCAAAGTAAAGCTGCAATCCTGTCACATTCATCAAAACCACTGGCATTGTGGCAATAAACGCTAGGAACAATGCCCCTACAAATACGATTCTATTTAAAACTTTGGTCAGATACTCGGTAGTCGGTTTGCCAGGTCTTATGCCTGGAATAAAGCCTCCGTATTTTTTCAAGTTATCAGAAATATCCTGCGGGTTGAATATGACTGCTGTGTAAAAATAGGTAAAACCTATTATCAAGAATATATCTAAAAGGTTGTATATGAGCCCATTTGTGCTTAGCCATTTCTGAACAAAATTGTAGAAAGAAGAATGCGGGAAAAATGTCGCTAACTGCTGTGGAAATTGCAACAAGGAAATTGCAAATATAATCGGGATAACGCCTGCCATGTTTATCCTTATAGGAATGTGAGTACTTTGTCCACCATAAACTTTTCTGCCAACAACCCTTTTTGCATATTGCACAGGAATTCTTCTTTGGCCTTCTGTAGCTAAGATTATTAACACTATCATTATGAGCTCTGCTACTACAAAAGCAATAGCACCAAAAATATTAGCAGTACCTGCTTGAATATATTGACTTGTCAGATATATCATGTTAGGAATCCTAGAAATTATCCCCGCAAAAATTATTAATGAACTTCCGTTGCCTATTCCATTTTCAGTAATTTTTTCACCTAACCACATGAGAAAAGCAGTACCTGCAGTTAAGGTTATAACGATGACCGTCAAGTTAAAAAATGTAGGGTTGATAACTGCACTCTTTAGCCCAATTGTCATTCCTATAGCTTGTATCAAGGCAAGTACAACTGTTAAATATCTGGTATACTGAGCAATTTTCTTCCTTCCTTCTTCGCCTTCTTTGGCTAATTGCTCAAGAGAAGGAATTGCTATTGTTAAAAGTTGCATTATAATTGATGCATTGATGTAGGGTGTAATGCTCATCGCAAAAATGGTAAAATTACTAAAAGCACCACCTGATATTATATCAAAAAATCCAAACAATTGTCCTTGACCAAGTATGTTAGCAATCACTTTTGAGTCAATTCCCGGCACAGGAATGTGAGACCCTAGTCTAAATATCACCAGCATTCCTAGTGTATAGAGTATTCTCCTTCTTATATCATCAACTTTCCAAGCATTTACAAGAGTTTGAAACACTCTATATCACCTCTGCCTTTCCCCCAACGGCTTGAATCTTTTCCACGGCGCTTTGACTGAATTTATGGGCCTTGACAGTCAACTTCTTGGTAAGCTCCCCATCCCCTAAAATTTTAACTCCGTCCTTCACATCCTTGATTATTCCTTTTTCTATTAAAACTTCTGGAGTAATCTCTGCTCCATCTTCAAACCTCTCTTCCAATGTTCCGACATTCACTATAGCATACTCTTTCTTGAATATATTGGTAAACCCTCTCTTGGGTATTCTTCTCGTAAGAGGCATTTGTCCACCTTCAAAACCTGGACGCACTCCGCCACCGCTTCTAGCATTCTGCCCTTTATGACCTCTTCCAGAAGTCTTGCCATGACCCGAGCCTATTCCTCTTCCGACTCTTTTTTTCTTTTTCGTGGAACCTTCAGCTGGCTTTAAATCGTGCAGTCTCATTTTGGCACCTCCTAATGGATTGTTTATTCAAATAGTTGATGCACAGGAATCCCTCTTAACCTTGCTACTTCTTCTGCCGTCTTCAACCTTTTGAGACCCTCTATAGTAGCATAAACCATGTTGGTGGCGTTAGAAGAACCTAGAGATTTGCTGAGCACATCTCTAATACCAGCAGATTCCAGCACCGCTCTCACAGGGCCTCCTGCAATAACTCCTGTACCTTCTCTTGCTGGCTTTAACAAAACCTTTCCTGCGCCAAACTCGCCTATCACTTCATGGGGAATTGTAGTGCCTACAACAGGAACTTTTATCAAGTGCTTTTTCGCATCTTCAATGGCTTTTCTGATAGCGTCAGGAATTTCGGCTGCTTTTCCTCTTCCTACTCCTACATATCCTTTGTCAGGGTCTCCGACCACAACAGTGACGCTGAATCTGAAATTTTTACCACCCTTTACGACCTTAGAAACACGGTTTATGCTAACTACTCTCTCTTTTAAGTTTAGCTTTGTCCAGTCAACCCGAGCCATTCATTTCCCTCCTTGTTAGAAATTTAGCCCTGCTTGTCGTGCAGCATCAGCTAATTCTTTTACAACACCGTGATAGAGATAACCGCCTCTGTCAAATACTACATCCTTTATTCCTTTTTCTAACGCCCTCTTAGCGATTAGCTCTCCTACCAGCTTAGCTGACTGCTTATTTGCGCCCTTTGCAACATCCCTCAGTTCGGGATCCAAAGTTGAAGCTGAAACCAGTGTATGACCTTTTGTGTCGTCAATGATTTGAGCGTAAATGTGCTTTAAACTCTTGTAAACATTCAAACGAGGTCTTTCTGGCGTACCAAACACTTTCTTTCTAACCCTTAAATGGCGCTTTTTCCTCAGCTCGTTTCTGCTCGGCTTTATAATCATTCTCTCACCCCTTACTTCTTACCAGTTTTGCCTTCTTTTAGTCTGACAACTTCTCCAACGTACCTTATGCCTTTGCCCTGATATGCATCAGGTTCTCTTACTCTCCTTATATTAGCCGCAACCTGGCCCACTCTTTCCTTGTCAGCGCCTCTCACTATAATCCTGTTGTTACCCTCTACGATTATCTCAATACCCGGCTCTTCTTCTATTTCAACAGGATGAGAATATCCCACGTTTAAAATCAATTTTTTGCCCTGCTTTGCCGCACGATAACCAACTCCGACAATTTCCAAAGCCTTTTCAAACCCTTCCGTAACTCCCTTTACCATATTGGCTATTATCGCTCTTGTAGTGCCGTGCATAGCCCTTTCTTCTTTATCATCGCCTTTTCTAGTGACAACCACTTCTCCATCTCTTACTTCTATGTTTACAATAGGTGGAAATTTTTTCTCAAGAGTGCCCTTTGCACCCTTTACGGTAACCACATTGTCTGGACTTACCTTGACTTCTACGCCTTTTGGTATGGGTATTGGTAATCTGCCAATCCTAGACACCTGTCACACCTCCTACCTCTTCGTTTAAAATCACCAAACGTAGCAGATAACTTCTCCTCCAAGCCCTGCCTTTCTCGCCTCTTTATCTGTCATAATTCCCTTTGAAGTTGAAATTATAGCTATACCTAAACCGCCTAAAACTCTCGGCAACTCGTCGTGCTTTGCGTAAACTCTCAAACCGGGCTTACTTATTCTCTTAAGCCCTGATATAACCCTTTCTTTATTGGGACCGTATTTTAAAGTGATCTTTAGAATTCCGCCTTTTCCATCGTCTATCTCTTCTACTGCTTTTACAAAACCTTCTTTTAACAAAATCATTGCAATTGCCTTCTTCATCTTTGATGAAGGTATCTCTACTGTTTCGTGCCTTGCCAAGTTTGCGTTTCTTATCCTTGTGAGCATATCAGCAATAGGATCTGTCATAACCATTTTCTATTACCTCCCCTCTATTACCAGCTTGCTTTTTTGACGCCAGGGATCATCCCTTGATGGGCATATTTCCTGAAGCAGAGACGGCACATTCCAAATTTTCTTAAATATGCGCGAGGTCTGCCGCATATTTTGCAGCGATTGTATTCTCTTGTTTTATATTTCTGAGGTTTCTGCTGCTTTACAATCAATGCCTTTCTCGCCATCTATCGCTACCCTCCTTTTATTTTGCAAATGGCATACCTAATAACTCTAAAAGCGCTTTTGCTTCCTCATCAGTCTTAGCGGTGGTTACGATTATTATATCCATGCCTCTTACTTTATCGATCTTGTCATAATCGATCTCTGGGAAAATTAGCTGTTCTCTTACTCCCAACGCATAATTGCCCCTTCCGTCAAATGAGTTAGGAGATACTCCTTTGAAGTCTCTCACACGGGGCAATGCAATATTGAAAAGTTTATCCAAAAATTCGTACATTCTCTCTCTTCTCAACGTTACTTTCACACCTATAGGCATGCCTTTTCTTATTTTAAAATTAGAAATTGACTTTTTGGCTCTAGTGATAACAGGCTTCTGCCCTGATATCATCATAAGGTCGTTCATAGCAGCTTCTAAAGCCTTTGGATTTTCTTTGGCTTCACCAACACCTATGTTTATTACTACTTTTTCTAGCTTTGGCACCTGCATTATATTCTTGTATCCGAATCTTTCCATTAAGGCTGGAACGACCTCTTTCTCGTATTTTTCCCTAAGCCTAGACATAACGCGCCTCCTTCCTCAGTAAATTATAGGGTCTCATTGCACCTCTTGCAGTAACGTACTTTTTCTCCGTTTTCGAGAATTTTTATGCCATACCTTACTCCTCTTCCGCAGTTCTCACAGTAAAGCATAACTTTTGAGCTGTGTATAGGAGCCTCCTGATGGATTATTCCACCAGGTTTTTGCGGGCTTGTAGCTTTTCTATGCTTGGTTACCACATTTACCCCTTCGACAATGACCTTCCCTTCTTTAGGAAAAGCCTGCAATACTCTGCCTTTTTTTCCTTTGTCCTTACCAGATATTACTACAACCATATCTCCTTTTTTGACGTGCAACTTGTTCTGTGCCATTCTCAACCCTCCTTACAGCACTTCAGGAGCCAAAGAAATTATCTTCATAAAGTCTTTGTCTCTCAACTCTCTTGCTACTGGACCAAAAATACGAGTACCTCTAGGCTGTTTGTCATCCCTTATTATCACTGCCGCATTATCGTCAAACCTTATATAGGTTCCGTCTTTTCTAGCAATTCCCTTCTTGGTGCGCACAATCACCGCTTTAACAACTTCTCCTTTTTTCACAACCCCACCGGGTGTTGCACTTTTTACAGAAGCCACTATTATATCTCCAACATTGGAGTATTTTCTATTTGAACCGCCTAACAAGCGGATACACATTATCTCTTTTGCGCCAGTATTGTCGGCAACTTTTAATCGAGTCTGAGGGCGAATCATTTTTGCGTACCTCCTTTCAGATTTACTCGGCTTTTTTTATGACCTCTACCAATCTCCACCTTTTTTCTTTGCTAAGAGGCCTTGTTTCCATTATCTTTACAACATCTCCTACGTTGCAGATGTTATTCTCGTCGTGAACCTTATATTTCTTTGTCCTTTTGACAATCTTTCCATAAAGGGGATGTCTGAATTTGTCTTCCACTGCAACTACAATGGTCTTCTGCATTTTATTGCTAACAACCGTTCCAATTCTTACTTTTCTCTGCCCTCTTTCCAAGTGAGACCCTCCTTCCTATCTCTTAATTCCGAGTTCCCTTTCTCTTAATATTGTCTTTATCCTTGCGATTGTCTTCCTCACATCTCTTATCCTCATAGGATTATCCAATTGTCCTGTTGCAAGTTGAAATCTCAAGTTAAAAAGTTCTGCCTTCAGTTCCGACAATTTTTGCTGCAATTCTTCGTTAGAAAGTTCTCTTATCTCCTTAGCTTTCATTGCTTTCACCACCCAATTCTTCACGTTTTAAAAACTTTGTCTTTATGGGAAGCTTATGCATAGCCAATCGCAAGGCTTCTTTAGCAACATCTTCTGAAACTCCGCCTATCTCAAAAAGCACTCTGCCCGGCTTTACTACTGCAACCCAAAACTCTGGGGAACCCTTACCAGAACCCATACGAGTCTCTGCAGGTTTTTTAGTCACAGGTTTATCAGGGAAAATTTTAATCCAAACTTTACCTCCCCTTTTGATGTACCTAGTCATAGCGACTCTCGCAGCTTCTATCTGTGTCGCCGTAATCCAACCAGGCTCTAAGGCTTGAAGTCCGTATTCTCCATATGTCAAAGTGTTTCCGCGAGTAGCATTCCCTTTAATTCTGCCGCGCTGCTGCTTCCTGTATTTCACTCTTTTGGGCATTAACATTGTCTTACTTACCTCCTTCCGCAGTTACCTGCTTTTTAGGCTGTGGCAGTATCTCCCCTTTGTTTATCCAGACTTTAACACCTATTTTCCCATAGGTGGTATTTGCTTCTGCAAAACCGTAATCTATGTCTGCTCTCAAAGTTTGAAGCGGTACTACCCCTTCATGGTATCTTTCCGTCCTAGCAATTTCAGCTCCCGCAAGTCTTCCAGAGCATGCAATTTTAATACCTTTTGCACCAAGCTTCATAGCCCTTGCTATGGCCTGTTTCATCGCTCTTCTATAGGATATTCTCTTTTCAATCTGAGCCGCTATATTTTCTGCCACAAGCTGTGCACTTAGTTCAGGAGTCTTTACCTCTATGATGTTTAGGATCACAGTCTTATTCGTCATCTTCTCCAGCTCTTCTCTTAGCCTATCTACACCTGTACCGCCTTTCCCTATTACCATTCCAGGCTTTGCCGCATATATGTCAATCTTTATCCTGTTAGAAGCTCTTTCAATGACTATTTGTGGAATGCCTGCAGCGTATAACTTTTCTTTTATATAATTCCTTATTTTGATATCTTCAACTAAAATATTTGGAAAATCTTTGTCTTTGGCATACCACTTGGCAAGCCAGTCTTTTGTAACTCCGACTCTAAGTCCATAAGGGTGTACCTTTTGTCCCACGCATATCCCTCCTTACTCTTCCTTTTCCTTTACGACTATGGTGATATGGCTAGTTCTTCTTCTCATTATATCCGCTCTTCCCATAGCCCTTGGCAAAACTCTTTTCATCGTCGGCCCTTCATCTGCCACAGCCTTAGCGACATATAAATTATCTCTGTTCATATTGTGATTATTCTCAGCATTGGCAATTGCTGATTTGAGCACTTTTTCTACTATCTTGGAAGCCTTTTTAGGCGTGAATTTCAAAATGGCCAACGCCTCATCTACATGCTTGCCGCGAATAAGGTTTAAGACCAACCTTGCTTTTCGAGGCGAAATTCGCACATATCTGGCTATCGCTCTTGCCTCCACGGTATCTCCTCCTTTCGCCTATTTCACCTTCGTGGTCTTCTCTGAACCTGCATGGCCACGGAAGGTACGTGTTGGAGCAAATTCTCCCAACTTATGTCCTACCATGGCTTCTGTTATATAAACAGGTACGTGTTTTCTCCCATCGTGGACTGCTATAGTATGACCTACCATCTCGGGCACAATTGTTGAATCCCTGGACCAAGTCTTAATCACTTTTTTTTCATTTTTCTTGTTCATCTCAATTATCTTCTTCAAAAGCTTAGGATCTACAAAAGGTCCTTTTTTTACAGATCTGCTCAAAGCACTGACCTCCTTTCAGCTATTTGCGCCTTTTTACTATAAATTTATCAGAAGCTTTGCCTTTCTTTCTCGTCTTGTAACCCAATGCAGGTTTACCCCATGGTGTAAGCGGTCCTGGATGCCCAATAGGAGCCTTACCTTCACCACCACCATGTGGATGGTCTACAGGGTTCATGGCAGAACCTCTCACTGTAGGTCTTATCCCAAGCCATCTGGACCTTCCAGCTTTTCCTATTTTGACATTTTCGTGGTCTATATTAGACACTTGTCCAATGGTAGCACGGCAATTAGCGTTTATAAGCCTTATCTCTCCAGAAGGCATCCTTATGTGAACATAATCTCCTTCTTTTGCCATAAGCTGAGCTGCTGCACCTGCCGCTCTTACCAGCTGACCGCCCTTCCCAGGTATGAGCTCAATATTGTGAACTATAGTACCAACAGGGATATTCCTAAGAGGCAGTGCATTTCCTACCTTGATATCTACATTTTCACCAGATTCTACTATATCTCCAACTTTCAGTCCATGAGGTGCTATTATATACCTCTTTTCTCCATCTGCATAGTGAATAAGGGCAATAAAAGCTGTCCTATTTGGGTCATACTCAATAGCAGCTACTTTGCCCGGTATACCGTCTTTGTCTCTTTTGAAATCTATAATTCTGTATCTCCTCTTGTGGCCGCCGCCTCTGTGCCTTACTGTAATTCTTCCGTATACATTTCTTCCCGCTTTCTTTGTCAATGGCGCCAATAGTGACTTCTCTGGCTCTTTTTTGGTAATTTCCTCAAATGTCAGCACTGTCATCTGGCGGCGACCAGGGGATGTAGGTTTATATGCCTTAATGCCCATTTCTGTCCCTCCTTTAGACTAAAATCACTGTAATCCCTCAAAGAACTCTATTCCCTTGCTATCAGGTGCAAGCTTTACTATCGCTTTTTTATAGGATTCCGTTCTACCCTCGTATTTGCCCATTCTCTTAGGTTTGCCTTTATAATTCATAGTGTACACTTTTTCTACCTTCACACCAAATATCTCTTCTACTGCTTTTTTAATTTCAATTTTGTTAGCCCTCTTATCCACAATAAAAGTATACTTTCTGTCGCCCATGAGGTTCATACTTTTTTCTGTTATCACAGGGCGAATTATTATATCGCGAGCCTCCATTTTAAGCAAACACCTCCTCCACTATAGCGACAGCGTCTTTTGTTATGATGAATTTTTCGTATTTTAAAACGTCGTAAGTGTTCAAAAGATTAGCGTACAAGGCTTTTGCATTTGGCATGTTCCTTGCTGAAAGCTCTACGTTCTTTTCTCCTTGAGGAACCACAATAAGAGCACTCTTAGCGTTAAAATTCTTTAAAAGCTCTGCAACTTTCTTTGTCTTTGGCTGTTCTAGCTTAAATTCGTCCAGCACAATGATTTCATTGTCCCTTACTTTAGAAGAAAGAGCTGACTTTAAAGCCAGTCTTTTTACCTTTTTAGGCAATTTATAACTGTAGTCTCTCGGCTTAGGTCCGAAAACCACTCCACCTTTAATCCACTGAGGAGCTCTTATGCTTCCCTGACGAGCTCTACCTGTCCCTTTTTGCCTCCAGGGTTTCCTTCCTCCTCCTCTTACTTCTCCTCTAGTCTTGGTAGAGTGAGTGCCCTGTCTCTGATTTGCAAGGTAGTTAACAACTGCTTGGTGCATAACAGCCACATTTACTGGAACGCCAAAGACAGAGTCTTTTAGTTCTATTTCGCCTACCTGTTCCCCTTTCACGTTGTAGACTGGTACTTTTGGCATTCTTCTTCCTCCTTTCATCACTTGCTCTTTACTGAATCCCTTATGATGAGCAAGGAACCTTTTGGCCCTGGCACTGAACCTTTGACAACTAAAAGGTTCAACTCAGGATCCACTTTCACAACCTCTAGGTTTTGTATAGTAACCCTGTCACTTCCCATGCGACCAGGCATCTTTTTGCCCTTAAAAGTTCTACCGGGATCTGTCGTAGCACCCATTGAACCTACTCTCCTGTGGTATTTGGAACCGTGGGACATAGGCCCTCTTCTGGCGCCATACCTTTTTATAACACCTGCAAATCCCTTACCCTTTGAAATGCCTGTAACATCTACTCTATCCCCTGGCTTAAATATATCTACTTTTATCTCCGTTCCAACCTCATAACCGCTTATATCATCTAATCTGAACTCTCTCAAATACCTTTTAGGAGAAACTCCTGCTTTCTTAAAATGACCTAAAAGAGGCTTGTTAAGTTTCTTCTCACTTACATCGCCGAATCCAACCTGGATAGCATTATAGCCATCTTTTTCTACAGTCTTTTTCTGAACCACAACACAAGGCCCTGCTTCAATCACTGTTACAGGAATGACTTCTCCTTTTTCATCGAAAATTTGCGTCATCCCGTGCTTTTTGCCTAAAATACCCTTCTTCATTCCTCACACCTCCTGAAATCAGCGGACGCAACTGCGTCATAATTTCGTTTTTTATAATTTTATCTCAATGTCTACACCTGAAGGTAAATCCAATTTCATAAGAGCATCTACTGTTTTAGGGGTTGGATTCAAAATATCTATAAGTCTTTTATGAGTCTTTATCTCAAACTGCTCTCTTGAATCCTTGTACTTATGAGGTGCTCTTAAAATTGTTATAACTTCCCTTTTTGTAGGCAACGGAATAGGACCAGAAACTTCTGCACCTGTCCTCTTAGCTGTTTCAACTATCTTTTGAGCTGATTGGTCTAAAATTGCATGGTCAAACGCTTTTAAGCGTATGCGAATTTTTTGCTTGGGCATGATTTTCCCTCCTTACTATCAAATCCTACTGACCTTACATATATACACATATCCAGGTGTTTTATTGTCAAAAAAAAATCTATTCACAAACCAGCTTTATTATTTTATCCCAATTCTTGCGCTATTGCAAGACTTGACATGTCAATATTTTTGTGCTAATAGCGAAACGCTATTAGCACAAAAATATGACTACTCTATTATAGCAGATACGACACCAGCACCAACTGTTCTTCCGCCTTCTCTTATAGCAAACTTAAGCCCTTCTTCCATCGCTATCGGCGTTATAAGCTCTACTCTCAATGTCACGTGGTCTCCTGGCATTACCATCTCTACTCCCTCTGGTAGCTGTATCGTACCCGTCACGTCTGTCGTCCTAAAGTAAAACTGCGGCCTGTATCCATTGAAAAATGGTGTGTGCCTTCCTCCCTCTTCCTTCGTCAATACGTACACCTGTGCCTCAAATTTCGTGTGCGGCTTTATCGTCCCTGGTTTCGCCAGTACCTGCCCTCTCTCTACTTCATCCCTCTGTATCCCTCTTAACAATACCCCTATGTTGTCTCCTGCCTGTGCCTCATCTAATGTCTTCCTGAACATCTCTACTCCTGTCACTACTGTCTTCCTTGACTCCGTCGTCAATCCTATTATCTCTACTTCGTCCCCTACTTTCACTTTCCCTCTCTCTACTCTACCTGTCGCAACTGTACCTCTTCCCGTTATCGAAAATACGTCCTCTACCGGCATCAAGAACGGCTTGTCTATATCCCTCTCCGGTGTCGGTATATATTCGTCTACTATGTCCATTAACTCCCATATCTTGCCGCACCACTGGCACTCCCTCTTGCCGCATCCGCACTCTAATGCCTTTAACGCTGAACCTACTACTATCGGTGTGTCATCCCCAGGAAATTCGTACTGGTTCAGTAAGTCCCTTACCTCCATCTCTACTAGCTCTATTAACTCCGGATCGTCTACCATGTCCGCTTTGTTCAAAAATACTACTATATATGGCACTCCTACCTGCCTTGCCAATAATATGTGCTCCCTCGTCTGCGGCATCGGACCGTCTGCTGCTGATACTACCAGTATCGCTCCGTCCATCTGCGCTGCCCCTGTTATCATGTTCTTTACATAGTCCGCGTGACCCGGACAGTCTACGTGCGCATAGTGCCTCTTCGCTGTCTCATACTCTACGTGCGTCGTGTTTATTGTTATACCCCTTGCCTTCTCCTCTGGCGCCTTGTCTATCTCGTCATATGCTTTCGCCTGTGCTAATCCCGCTTTCGAAAGTATTAATGTTATCGCTGCTGTCAATGTCGTCTTACCATGGTCTACGTGCCCTATCGTCCCTACGTTTACGTGCGGCTTCGTCCTCTCAAATTTCTGCTTTGCCATCCTCTCTTCCTCCTCCTTTTAGTTTATTTTTTTGCTGATAATATTTGCTCAGCAATATTTTTAGGCACTTCTTCATAGTGATGGAACTGCATCGTGTAAGTTCCTCTACCCTGTGTCTTTGACCTTAAATCAGTAGCGTATCCAAACATTTCAGCCAAAGGCACAAAAGCTCTTATGACCCTAGCTCCAGACCTTGTCTCCATACCTTCTACTTTTCCACGCCTTGCGTTCAAATCTCCTATGACATCTCCCATGTATTCTTCTGGAACTACTACTTCTACTTTCATGATAGGCTCTAAGAGCACAGGGTCCGCCTTTTTCATACCTTCTCTAAAGGCTATAGAACCTGCAATTTTGAAAGCCATATCAGAAGAGTCAACCTCATGGTAAGAACCGTCGACTAATGCTACTTTAACGTCAATCACAGGGTAGCCCCCTAGCACGCCGTTTTGCATAGCTTCCTGTATACCTGCATCTACAGCTGGAATAAATTCTTTTGGAATGACACCTCCAACAATTCTATTTTCAAATATATAGCCCTCTCCTCTTGGAGCAGGTTCCATCTCAAGCCATACATGTCCATACTGACCGCGACCGCCTGACTGCCTTATGAACTTTCCTTCTACTCTTACAGGTTTTGTTATAGTTTCTTTGTAAGCAACCTGAGGCTTACCCACATTGCACTCTACGTTGAATTCCCTTCTCAACCTGTCCACGATTATCTCAAGGTGCAATTCTCCCATTCCAGCTATTATAGTCTGCCCTGTCTCCTGGTCAGTGTATGTCTTGAAAGTTGGGTCCTCTTCAGCAAGTTTTGACAAAGCTATACTCATCTTTTCCTGAGCTGCCTTTGTCTTTGGCTCAATTGCTACAGAAATAACCGGCTCAGGAAAGTCCATTGACTCTAATAGTATTGGATGATTTTCATCGCAAAGAGTATCTCCTGTAGTCGTATCTTTAAGTCCAACTGCTGCAGCAATGTCTCCAGTATATACGGCGTCAATCTCTTCCCTGTGATTTGCATGCATTCTCAAAAGTCTTCCTATTCTTTCTTTCTTGCCCTTTGTAGAGTTTAAAACATAAGAACCTGCTTTTAATGTCCCTGAATATACTCTAAAAAAAGCCAATTTACCTACATAAGGGTCTGCCATGATTTTGAAGGCAAGAGCTGAGAAAGGCTCATTGTCATCAGGCTTTCTCTCAAGTTCCTCGCCACCATCTATAGACATACCTTTAACAGGTGGCAAATCTAAAGGAGACGGTAAATAATTCACAATAGCATCCAAAAGAGGCTGTACTCCCTTGTTCTTGTAGGAAGACCCACAAACTACAGGTACAAGTTCTCCATTTATTGTCCCCTTCCTCAAAGCCGCGTGAATTTCTTCTTCTGTTATCTCTTCCCCTTCCAAATACTTTTCCATGATAGTCTCATCTACTTCAGCAATTGCTTCCAGCAGTTTTTCTCTGTACTCTTCTGCAAGAGGTTTTAAATCTTCTGGTATTTCTGTCTCATCCATAACAGTCCCCAAGTCATCTTTATAAATTATTGCTTCCATTTTTATGAGGTCTACGATTCCCCGGAAAGTATCCTCTTTTCCTATAGGAATTTGAATAGCAACAGGATTTGCACCAAGCCTTTCTCTTATCATGTCTATTACGTTAAAAAAGTCAGCACCTATAACATCCATCTTGTTTACATAGGCAATCCTAGGCACATGGTATTTATCCGCCTGTCTCCACACAGTTTCAGACTGAGGCTCTACTCCCTCTTTTGCAGAAAAAACCGCAACTGCCCCATCTAATATCCTTAAGGACCTCTCTACTTCCACAGTAAAGTCCACGTGTCCCGGCGTATCTATTATGTTAATTTTATGACCTTTCCAGTAACAAGTGGTCGCCGCAGAGGTTATCGTGATACCCCTTTCCTGCTCCTGTACCATCCAGTCCATCGTAGCAGTTCCTTCGTGGACTTCACCTAACTTATGGGTTTTACCAGTATAAAAAAGGATTCTCTCGGTAGTAGTGGTTTTTCCTGCATCTATATGCGCCATTATACCAATGTTCCTAACTTTATCTAAGCTGAAATCCCTTGGCATTTTCTATCCTCCTTTCTTGTAGCTTCCTTCACTACCCCCTATCCTCTCTCTTACCATCTGTAATGAGCAAAGGCTTTGTTTGCTTCTGCCATTCTGTGGGTGTCTTCTTTCTTCTTCACGCTGCCGCCAGTGTTATTAGCTGCGTCTATTATTTCGGCAGCCAGTTTTTCCATCATGGATTTTCCGCTTCTCTGCCTTGCGTACTCCACAATCCATCTAATCCCAAGAGACAATCTTCTTTCGGGTCTCACTTCCATAGGAACTTGGTATGTTGCGCCACCAACTCTTCTTGGCCTTACTTCCAAAACAGGCATTACATTGTTTAAAGCCTCTTCAAAAACTTCAAGAGGATCTCTTCCTGTTTTTTCTCTTATTATATCAAAAGCTCCATAGCAAATTTTTTGAGCCAAGCTCTTTTTGCCATCCCACATTACTTTATTAATTAATTTGGCAACCTTGACACTGTTATATACAGGGTCTGGTAGAACTTCTCTCTTTGGCACCGGACCTTTTCTAGGCATTCTCATCCCTCCTTATTACTTCTTTGGCTTCTTAGCACCATATCTTGAACGAGCTTGCTTCCTGTTAGCAACACCTGCTGCATCAAGGGCTCCTCTTATAATCTTATACCTAACACCAGGCAGGTCCTTAACTCTTCCACCTCTCACTAAAACAACAGAGTGCTCCTGAAGGTTATGACCTATTCCTGGAATATATGCAGTAACCTCTATTCCATTTGTAAGCCTTACTCTCGCTATTTTTCTCAATGCGGAATTAGGCTTTTTAGGAGTTGTAGTCCTTACAACCACACAAACTCCTCTCTTTTGAGGATTGCCCTGCAAAGCTGGAGCAGCAGATTTCTTTTTAACACTTTGCCTTCCAAATCTCACAAGCTGGTTTACTGTTGGCATTATTGCACCTCCTTTTATCTTTCCCCTATTACATCTGCCGCAGTGGCAGCACCTACATCAATACCGCACATCCTGCCAAGCTCTTTCATAGTATCAATGTAAACTATTTTTATACCCTTTTCTTCGCACGCTTCTTTTATCTTTTTGACCACATGCTCTTCTGCATCCTTTGCAATGTACACCTGAGCTACTTTGCAGTTTAACACTGCTTTTAAAGTCTGTTTAGCCCCAACCACCCTTTTGGGAGGGCATTGTTCCGCCATTTGCCTTCCTCCTATCAGGACAGGGGTTTTGACACACTTAGTAATTTTATCATTAAAGATTTTCCCTGTCAACAATGAATTATTCTGACAGGGAAAGCTTTTTGAGCCTCCCCTGTCAGAGAAAATTATTTTACTTAACTACTCGCTTTTGCATCAACAGCCTCTTTTTTAACTTCTTCTTTCTTTTCCTGATCCTCTTTCTTCACCACAGTTATATTCCTGTATCTGGAAAGTCCTGTGCCCGCAGGTATGAGTTTTCCTATTATCACGTTCTCTTTAAGTCCTATCAAAGGATCTACTTTTCCTTTTATTGCCGCATCTGTGAGAACTCTCGTCGTCTCCTGGAAGGAAGCAGCTGACAGGAAGGAGTCTGTCGCTAAAGCTGCTTTTGTGATACCAAGCAATGCTCTTCTTCCTGTAGCAGGCCTCAATCCCTTTTCTATAGCCTTCTTGTTCTCTTCTTCAAACTTGAACATATCTATTAATTCTCCAGGAAGCATTGAGGTGTCTCCTGGGTCTTCTACTTTAACCTTCTTCATCATCTGCCTTATTATTATCTCGATGTGTTTATCATTTATCTCAACACCCTGGAGTCTGTAAACTTTCTGGACTTCCTGCAGCAAATAGCTCTGCACTGCATATATTCCCTTTATCTTGAGAAGGTCATGCGGATTCACTGAACCTTCTGTGAGTTCATCTCCTGCCTGTACCCACTGCCCTTCTTTCACTTTAAGCCTTGACCCGTAAGGTATTAGATACGTCTTAGAAATGTTGTTTTCTTCATCTACCACCGTAATTTCTCTTCTTTTCTTAGATTCATTAATTCTCACAACACCAGATATTTCAGTGATTACCGCAAGCCCTTTGGGCTTTCTGGCCTCAAACAGCTCTTCAACCCTTGGAAGACCTTGTGTAATATCAACTCCTGCAACTCCACCTGTGTGGAAAGTCCTCATTGTAAGCTGCGTACCCGGTTCACCTATGGCCTGAGCAGCGATTATGCCGACAGCTTCTCCAATATTTACTAGCTCTCCCGTAGCAAGGTCTCTTCCATAGCACATTCTGCATACGCCGTGTCTGGATCTGCAGGTCAGAGGAGACCTTATCTTAACTCTTGTAATTCCAGCTTTTTCTATCTTTTCCGCCTCTTCTTCATTTATCATCTCATTTCTTCTTACAATCACATTTCCTTCACTATCTACGATATCTTCAGCGGCAATTCTTCCTATTATTCTATCTGAGAGCTTTTCAATTATTTCATTTCCTTCTCTTATCTCTTCGACGTAAATGCCCTCATCAGTTCCGCAGTCTTCTTCTCTCACTATCACATCCTGACTGACATCTACAAGCCTTCTTGTCAAATAACCGGAGTCTGCTGTCCTCAATGCCGTATCAGCAAGACCTTTTCTAGCACCGTGAGTGGATATGAAGAATTCCAGAACGTTAAGACCTTCTCTGAAGTTAGACCTTATAGGAAGTTCAATGATTCGTCCAGATGGGTCTGCCATCAAGCCTCTCATACCTGCTAACTGCCTTATCTGGTTTTTACTACCTCTAGCTCCTGAGTGAGCCATCATGAATATAGGGTTGAATTTATCTAAAGTTGCCATTAAGGCTTCTGTGACCTTTTCAGTAGTCATATTCCATGTTTCAATGACTTTTTCATACCTTTCCTCTTCGGATATTAAACCGCGCCTGAACTGAGCTTCAATTTTAGCTACCATTTCATCTGCTTCTTTTAGAAGCTTCTCTTTTTCTTTCGGTATTACCATGTCAGAAACGCTTATTGTAATTGCTGCCTTAGTTGAGTACTTGAAGCCTAGCTCTTTTATCTTATCTAAAGTCTCTGCTGTCTTTGTAGGCCCGTGTATTCTATACACCCTATCTAAAATCTTGCCTAGTTTGGATTTGTCCACAAGGTCATTTATTTCAAGATTAAAGGCTGTCTCAGGATTGTTTCTGTCGACAAACCCCAAATCCTGAGGTATCGCTTCGTTAAATATGATTTTCCCTACTGTAGTTTCAATAACTTTGGACTTTTTCTCTCCATTTATTTCTCTTGTCATTTTAACTTTTATTTTCGCGTGGATGTGAATATATCCCAACTGATAAGCCATAAGAGCTTCTTCAGGGCTTGAGAAATACTTTCCTTCACCCGGCACACCGTCTTCATCTGCAGTGAGGTAATAGCAACCGAGCACCATGTCCTGTGTAGGCGTCATAACAGGTTTTCCGTCCTGCGGCTTTAAAATGTTGTTGGCTGCCAGCATCAAAAACCTAGCTTCTGCCTGAGCTTCCATTGAAAGAGGTATGTGAACAGCCATCTGGTCTCCGTCAAAGTCAGCATTGTAAGCAGGACATACCAGCGGATGAAGCTTTATGGCTCTTCCCTCTACAAGAACTGGCTCAAAAGCCTGAATCCCCAGCCTGTGAAGTGTAGGCGCTCTGTTTAAAAGCACTGGATGTTCCTTTATGACTTCTTCTAAGACATCCCATACTTCAGGCCTTACTCTTTCTACCATCCTTTTTGCACTTTTAATATGCTGTGCAAGCCCTTTGTCTACTAACCTCTTCATCACAAATGGTTTAAAGAGCTCTAAGGCCATTTCCTTTGGAAGACCGCACTGATAAACTTTAAGTTCAGGTCCTACTACGATAACTGAACGGCCAGAATAGTCAACCCTTTTACCCAAGAGATTTTGTCTAAATCTTCCCTGTTTTCCTTTGAGCATATCAGAGAGAGACTTCAAAGGCCTATTTCCAGGACCTGTAACCGGTCTTCCTCTTCTGCCATTGTCTATAAGAGCGTCTACTGCTTCTTGCAACATCCTCTTTTCATTTCTCACTATTATATCTGGAGCCCCTAAATCCAAAAGCTTTTTAAGCCTATTGTTTCTGTTGATTACTCTTCTGTAAAGGTCATTTAAATCAGAGGTAGCAAACCGGCCGCCGTCCAGCTGTACCATAGGCCTTAAGTCTGGCGGAATAACAGGAAGAACCTCCAAAATCATCCATTCTGGGCGATTGCCAGAGTCTATGAAAGCCTGAACTACTTCCAACCTTCTTATAGCCCTTACCCTTTTCTGCCCTGTAGACTCCTTTATCTCTGCCCTTAATTCTTTGCTAAGTTTTTCCAGATCTATTTCCTGGAGGAGTTCCTTTATTGCCTCAGCTCCCATTCCAGCTCTAAATCTATTTCCATATTTCTCCAAATATTCCCTGTACTCTTTTTCAGAAAGGAGTTGTTTTTTAGTAAGAGGAGTATCCCCTGGGTCAATGACTACGTAAGATACAAAGTACAAAACTTTCTCCAAGGCCCTTGGAGACATATCAAGCAAAAGCCCCATGCGGCTGGGAATGCCTTTCACATACCATATGTGAGCGACAGGGGCAGCAAGCTCAATGTGCCCCATTCTCTCTCTTCTGACCTTGGACCTGGTCACTTCAACACCGCACCTGTCGCACACAACTCCTTTGTACTTCACTCTTTTATACTTTCCACAATGGCATTCCCAGTCCTTAGTAGGTCCAAAAATCCTCTCGCAGAAAAGCCCATCTCTTTCCGGCTTTAAAGTCCTGTAGTTGATGGTCTCGGGCTTTTTCACTTCACCCCGAGACCATTCCCTTATTTTTTCAGGAGAAGCTAGGCCAATTTTTATGGCTTCAAAATTCTTAAGCTTAAACAAGGAGTGTCGCTCCTTTCCTCAATAAATTTTGACTTCACACATCATAGTCGTCATCCATGAACAAATCCTCGCTGTCAATGTCAAAATTATCCGGCTCAAAATCAATATCCTCTGGCAGTTCTTCTGGCTCTTCTTCGTATTCTTCTTCGTACACTTCCTCTGGAGGCGCATCTTCTCTTCCTTCAATGTTTATATTAAGCGTAGCATCTGGAACATCATCGTCATCATCTTCAAATTCCTTAATTGGAATTTCCTGTCCATCTTCTGTGATGACTTTTACGTCTAATGCCAGGCTCTGAAGCTCTTTTACAAGCACTTTGAAGGATTCAGGTATTCCAGGCTCTGGTATATTTTCCCCTTTCACTATCGCTTCATAAGCTTTCACACGTCCGGTTACATCGTCAGATTTTACTGTAAGCATTTCCTGCAGGCTATGAGCAGCACCGTAAGCTTCCAGCGCCCAAACTTCCATCTCTCCAAATCTCTGCCCGCCAAACTGAGCCTTTCCACCCAGAGGCTGTTGAGTGACAAGTGAATAAGGTCCTGTAGACCTTGCGTGCATCTTGTCATCTACCAGGTGATGAAGCTTTAGCATATACATGTATCCAACAGTGACTTTATTGTCAAAAGGCTCTCCCGTTCTTCCATCGTAAAGCTGTACCTTGCCGTCTGGAGAAAATCCGGACTTTGCAAGTAGTTCTTCTATATCCTTCTCTGTAGCTCCATCAAATACAGGTGAAGCTATATACCAGCCCAAAGCTTTTGCCACCAGCCCCAGGTGAGTCTCCAACACCTGACCTATGTTCATACGAGAAGGAACTCCCAGCGGATTTAAAACTATCTGCAAAGGCGTGCCATCTGGCAGGAAGGGCATATCTTCAACAGGCAGTATTCTGGAAATTACACCCTTGTTACCATGGCGACCTGCCATCTTGTCTCCAACAGAAATCTTTCTCTTCTGAGCGACAAAAACTCTTACCATTTGGTTGACGCCCGGAGGCAGTTCATCTCCATTCTCGCGTGAGTACACTTTAACATCTACCACAATACCTGATTCACCGTGAGGAACTCTTAAGGATGTATCCCTCACTTCCCTTGCCTTTTCACCAAATATTGCTCTTAAAAGTCTTTCTTCTGCAGTAAGCTCTGTCTCTCCTTTAGGGGTAACCTTTCCTACAAGTATATCTCCGGCTCTGACTTCTGCACCAATCCTTATTATTCCTCTTTCATCCAAATCTTTCAGTGCATCTTCTCCGACATTTGGAATCTCTCTTGTTATCTCTTCAGGACCTAATTTTGTGTCTCTAGCTTCTGCATCGTATTCCTCTATGTGAATAGAAGTGAGAGAATCATCCATTACCAGCTCTTCGCTTATCAAAATAGCGTCCTCGTAGTTGTAACCTTCCCAGGGCATAAATCCGACCAGGACGTTTTTACCAAGAGCAAGCTCTCCATGGTCTGTAGAAGGACCATCACATATTACCTGCCCTTTCTTGACCTCGTCTCCTTCATTGACAATAGGCCGTTGATTGATGCAGGTGCCCTGGTTTGACCTCTTAAACTTCAATAAATGGTATTCGTCTCTCTTTCCGTCCTTAGTTCTTATTACCACTTTGTCAGCTGTCACCTTTTCGACTATTCCATCATTCTTTGCCAAAATCACTGCCCCAGAGTCAACAGCAGCCTTATACTCCATGCCTGTGCCAACTATTGGAGCTTCTGGTTTTAACAAAGGCACTGCCTGCCTCTGCATGTTAGAACCCATCAAAGCTCTATTTGCGTCGTCATTTTCTAAGAAAGGTATAAGGGATGCAGAAACAGATACTATCTGCTTAGGAGATACGTCCATGAAGTCGACCTCTGTAGGCGGAACACTTATTATCTCTTCTCTTAACCTACATACGACTCTATCATTTATAAACCTGTTGTTTTCGTCCAAAGGCTCGTTCGCCTGAGCTATGATGTACTCATCTTCTTCGTCGGCGGTCATGTACACAATCTCATCTGTTACCGTGCCTGTTGCCTTATCGACTTTCCTGTAAGGCGTTTCTATAAATCCGTACTCGTTCACACGGGCATAAGTAGTAAGGGAGGTTATCAAACCGATGTTAGGACCTTCAGGCGTTTCTATAGGACATATCCTTCCGTAATGGGAATAGTGCACGTCTCTTACCTCAAAGCCAGCTCTTTCTCTGCTAAGCCCTCCAGGACCTAAAGCGCTAACTCTCCTTTTATGTGTAAGCTCAGAAAGAGGGTTTGTCTGATCCATGAACTGTGAAAGCTGGGAACTTCCAAAAAATTCCCTAATAGCTGCAACTACAGGGCGGATGTTTATGAGGTTTTGAGGAGTAACCTCATTAACATCCTGAATTGTCATCCTCTCTTTCACAACTCTTTCCAAGCGGGCAAGGCCAATTCTGAACTGGTTCTGCAAAAGCTCGCCAACAGATCTCACTCTTCTGTTGCCAAGGTGGTCAATGTCATCCACAAAACCAACGCCATGAGTCAAATTCAGCTGGTAGCTTATAGTAGCTACTATATCGTCTTTAGTTATATGCTTAGGAACAAGTTCATCCATCCTATTTTTTATTTCATTCAAAACAGCTTCTTCATCGCTAAAATTATCCAGTATCTCTCTCAAAACCCTAACATTTACCAGCTCTTTTATGTTAAGACTTGAAACGTCGTAAGGCATAGGATATTTGTTTATGTCAACTGTGTTATTCCCAACTACCTTTACTACTTTCCCATCAACTAAAATCTCAACTTCATTTATTCCACAGTTTTGAATCTCTTCAGCTTTCTCCCTTGTAATTTTTTCTCCTTCTTCTACTAATACCTCTCCTGTAATCGGGTTGACAATCCTTTTAGCGCTTTTGTGGTTGGCAATCCTTGCCTTAAGCGCTAGTTTTTTATTAAACTTATAACGCCCCACTTTTGCCAGATCGTATCTTTTTGGGTCAAAGAAAAGGGCATTGAAAAGGCTTCTTGCGCTCTCCACAGTAGGTGGTTCACCAGGTCTTAACCTCTTGTAAATTTCTATCAAAGCTTCCTCTTCAGATTTTGTGGTATCCTTGTCCAATGTAGCCTTTAACTTTTCTTCCTCTCCTAAAAGGTTCAATATCTGTATGTCAGTGTTGTACCCTATAGCCCTTAGCAATACGGTAATCGGAACTTTTCTAGTCCTGTCTATTCTAACATATATAACATCGTTTGAATCCTCTTCATATTCAAGCCATGCACCTCTATTGGGAATGACAGTCGCAAAAATGAGCTTTTTACCAAATTTATCAAATTGCTGGTCATAATATACACCTGGTGACCTGACCAGCTGGCTTACAATTACGCGTTCTGCACCGTTTATGATAAACGTACCTTTGTCTGTCATTAAAGGAAGGTCTCCCATGAAAACTTCAGATTCCTTTATCTCACCCGTTTCCCTGTTTGTAAGCCTTACCTTTACTTTAAGAGGAGCCGCATAAGTTGTATCTCTGTCCTTGCATTCCTCTACAGAGTATTTGGGATTATTTTCCAGTCTATAATCTACAAACTCCAATGCTAAATTGCCAGTGAAACTTTCTATAGGGGAAATTTCCTGAAAGACTTCTTTAAGACCCTCCTCCAAGAACCACTGATAGGACTTCTTCTGAACCTCAATAAGATCTGGAATCTCCAAGACCTCATCTATCTTGGCAAAGCTCATCCTCGTCCTACTGCCCGCTTGTACAGGCCGTACCATCCATTTCACCCCTTAAAAATGTAAATTACCAAAAGTTCAACACTTTTGGATTCGCGCACAAAGACCCTATTATATTTGGTATTATGCACCAACTATCCAAAAATTATACCTTGACAAATAAAAAAGGCCACTATTAATGCAATTTTATATAATAACACAACAAATCTTTTATGTCAACAACTCCCCCATAAAAAATAAGGGCAAATTGCTTGCCCTTATTTTATCTCTACTTTTGCACCAACTTCTTCGAATTTTGCTTTGATCTGATTTGCCTCTTCCCTGCTTACGCCTTCCTTTATTGGCTTTGGCACGCTGTCTACTAAGTCCTTTGCCTCTTTAAGTCCCAATCCTGTTATCTCTCTTACTACTTTGATTACTTTTATCTTGTCGCTTCCTACTTCTTGCAAGATTACATCGAATTCTGTCTTCTCTTCAGCAGGTGCTGCTGCTGGTGCACCAGCTGCTGGTGCTGCTGCAACTGCTACAGGAGCTGCTGCAGAAACTCCAAATTCCTCCTCCAAAGCTTTTACTAATTCAGCTAGCTCTAAAACTGTCATGTTTTTTATGGCTTGCAAAATTTCCTCTTTGCTCATCTTCTCTACCTCCATTCAAATTTTTTTACGCTTCAGCTTGCTTTTTCTCTTTTATAGCATTTAGCGCGTAGACCAAGCTTCTCAATGTGCCAGAGAGCACAAAAACGAGATTTGTGATAGGAGCTTTCATGCTGCCCAAAGCCTTTGCCAGAAGTTCTTCCCTGGAAGGAAGCTTGGCCAAGGCTTCTATCTCCTGGGGAGATACTATCTTGCCGTTCACTATACCTACTTTTAGCTCAAGACCTTTGTGGTCTTTCATGAATTCAGTTAAAATTTTTGCAGGCGCAACAGGATCTTCATACCCAAAAGCTACAGAGGTAGGCCCTTCAAAGTATTTTATGAGGTCATCTCCATAACCTAGCTCTCTTGCTGCAATTGTCATTAGAGTGTTTTTGTAGACTTTGTACTCGGAGTTCGCTTCCTTAAATTTGCGCCTTAAAACTGTTTCATCTTCAACAGTCAGACCGCTGAAGCTGGTGAAAATCACTGTCTGAGCTTTTGACAGCTTATCTTTGAATTCTGCGACGATCTGCTGCTTTTTCTCTCGGCTGGCGCCCACCTTCCCACCTCCTTAAAAATTTAAAAAGGATCCCGTAGACACGAGGATCCCCAGAGGGAATTTATCTTAAAAAACCTCGGTGGGATTTACGTGCAGTACGCACAACCCACTGTCTACGGTCTTTCTCATATTCAATTTCAACGGTGTCTATTATAGCATTAGTCTTTACAGGATGTCAATACGCTTATTCAAATATTCTTGCAGGATTTACTTTAACGCCTGGTCCCATAGTAGAAGAAAGCACTACACTCTTTATATACTGACCCTTTGCAGCAGCAGGCTTAGATTTTATAATCGCATCCATGACAGTTCTGAAATTCTCTAAAAGCTTCTCTTTGCCAAAGGACTTTTTCCCGATTGGAACGTGAATTATACCTGCCTTATCAATGCGGTACTCTATTTTCCCCGCTTTAGCTTCCTTAACGGCTTTTTCAACTTCAAAAGTAACTGTACCAGATTTGGGGTTTGGCATTAACCCTTTTGGTCCTAAAAGTTTACCCAATCTTCCTACAACGCCCATCATATCAGGGGTTGCAATAACAACGTCGTAGTCAAACCAGTTCTCCTTCTGAATTTTCTCCACGAGCTCTTCTGCTCCAACATAGTCTGCGCCAGCTGCTTCTGCCTCTTTAGCCTTTTCACCTTTGGCAAAGACCAACACTTTTACGGTTTTTCCTGTACCGTGAGGAAGTATCACTGTACCTCTCACCTGCTGATCTGCATGCCTTGGATCAACGCCAAGTCTTACTGCTAAGTCAATTGTCTCATCAAATTTGGCATTGGCCGTTTTAAGAACTATATCCATTGCTTCATCACTTGAGTACTGCTGGGTTTTGTCGTAAAGTTTAAGATTTTCCAAATATCTTTTCCCTCTCTTCATCTTAAAGCCTCCTTCGTGGTATTATCGGGCATCTGCCTCCCACTTCACTTTACACAATTTCTATTCCCATGCTTCTAGCAGTTCCAGCAATCATCCTCATAGCAGCCTCTATATCTGTGGTGTTTAAATCTCTCATCTTTATCTCAGCAATCTCTCTTAATTGCTGTTTCGTAATTTTACCAACTTTCTGCTTATTTGGCTGAGGAGAACCAGACTCAATTCCAGCAGCTTTTTTGAGCAAAACAGACGCTGGAGGAGTCTTTGTTATGAAACTAAAGGACCTATCTGAGTATATTGTTATCACAACAGGGATGATAAGCCCTGCGTCTTTTGCTGTTCTTTCGTTAAATTCTTTACAAAAAGCCATTATATTAACACCATGGGGTCCTAACGCAGTACCCACTGGTGGCGCAGGAGTGGCTTTGCCCGCTGGCAGTTGAATCTTCACAACAGCTACAACCTTCTTTGCCATGACTACACCTCCTTATATGCTATATTTTCTGAAGTTGCACAAGGTCAAATTCAACCGGTGTCTCTCTCCCAAACATTGAAATTAAAACTTTTGCCTTCTGTCTTTCAGGATAAACTTCCTGTACAACTCCTATGAAATTCTCAAATGGCCCAGAAACAACCCTTACTGTGTCCTTCACATTGAGGTCAACAGCCGTAGAAACATCTTTTATACCCAAAGCCCTTACTTCAGCATCCGTCAAAGGCACAGGCTTTGAGCCAGGCCCTACAAAACCAGTTACTCCCCTTGTGTTTCTAACTACATACCAGGTCTCATCTGTCATTATCATCTTCACCAGTACATACCCAGGAAAAATCTTTCTCTCAACCACTTTTTTCTTTCCATCTTTTATCTCTGTAACTTTTTCAGTCGGAACTACAATTTGAAGAATTTTATCCTGTAAATTTCTGTTTTCTATAATCTTTTCCAGATTAGCTTTTACTTTGTTCTCATACCCTGAATATGTGTGGACAACATACCATTTCGCAGTTTCCTTTTCAGACATAGTGAGCTCCGGGGAAAATCCCCAACCTCCTTTAAAATGATTTGAGGATGAGTTTCAATATATAGCTAAAAACAGAATCTACCAAAAAAATAAATATCGTAAAGAGGACCATTACAACGAGCACAATTTCCGTATAAGTTATCATCGTATCCCTTCCGGGCCATGTCACTTTTTTCATTTCTGCCTTTACTTCTCTAAAAAACTTTACAATCTTCCTTCCTTCACCGGCCATTTCCTCACATCCTCTTTATGTTTTGCTTTATTTAGTCTCTCTGTGGAGGGTATGCTTTTTGCAGTGTTTGCAATACTTCTTGAGCTCTAACCTATCCGGGTCATTTTTTTTATTTTTTGTCGTATGGTAATTTCTATTCTTGCATTCAGTACAAGCCAGTGCAATTTTTACTCTCAATTGTTACACCTCCCGGTGATGCGACTACTTAGACAAATTTATCATAAATAAAACTTGTTGTCAATCCTTAAACAAAAATAAATTAACCCAAAAGAAGCCAGGTTTGCACCCGGCTTCCTGTTTTACTCAATTATAGCAGACACGACACCAGCGCCAACTGTCCTTCCGCCTTCTCTTATAGCAAACTTAAGCCCTTCTTCCATCGCTATCGGCGTTATAAGCTCTACTCTCAATGTCACGTGGTCTCCTGGCATTACCATCTCTACTCCCTCTGGTAGCTGTATCGTACCCGTCACGTCTGTCGTCCTAAAGTAAAACTGCGGCCTGTATCCATTGAAAAATGGTGTGTGCCTTCCTCCCTCTTCCTTCGTCAATACGTACACCTGTGCCTCAAATTTCGTGTGCGGCTTTATCGTCCCTGGTTTCGCCAGTACCTGCCCTCTCTCTACTTCATCCCTCTGTATCCCTCTTAACAATACCCCTATGTTGTCTCCTGCCTGTGCCTCATCTAATGTCTTCCTGAACATCTCTACTCCTGTCACTACTGTCTTCCTTGACTCCGTCGTCAATCCTATTATCTCTACTTCGTCCCCTACTTTCACTTTCCCTCTCTCTACTCTACCTGTCGCAACTGTACCTCTTCCCGTTATCGAAAATACGTCCTCTACCGGCATCAAGAACGGCTTGTCTATATCCCTCTCCGGTGTCGGTATATATTCGTCTACTATGTCCATTAACTCCCATATCTTGCCGCACCACTGGCACTCCCTCTTGCCGCATCCGCACTCTAATGCCTTTAACGCTGAACCTACTACTATCGGTGTGTCATCCCCAGGAAATTCGTACTGGTTCAGTAAGTCCCTTACCTCCATCTCTACTAGCTCTATTAACTCCGGATCGTCTACCATGTCCGCTTTGTTCAAAAATACTACTATATATGGCACTCCTACCTGCCTTGCCAATAATATGTGCTCCCTCGTCTGCGGCATCGGACCGTCTGCTGCTGATACTACCAGTATCGCTCCGTCCATCTGCGCTGCCCCTGTTATCATGTTCTTTACATAGTCCGCGTGACCCGGACAGTCTACGTGCGCATAGTGCCTCTTCGCTGTCTCATACTCTACGTGCGTCGTGTTTATTGTTATACCCCTTGCCTTCTCCTCTGGCGCCTTGTCTATCTCGTCATATGCTTTCGCCTGTGCTAATCCCGCTTTCGAAAGTATTAATGTTATCGCTGCTGTCAATGTCGTCTTACCATGGTCTACGTGCCCTATCGTCCCTACGTTTACGTGCGGCTTCGTCCTCTCAAATTTCTGCTTTGCCATCCTCTCTTCCTCCTTACTTCTAATAAACTTATCCAAGTGTTTCTTATTAATAAAGTGAAGAACACTTCTTTGATAAAAAAAAACAACTAAAGCGTAAATTAAAATGGAGCCCGCGACCGGGATCGAACCGGTGACCTCCGCCTTACCAAGGCGACGCTCTGCCTACTGAGCTACGTGGGCAAAAAGGGAAGCTTAAAACTTCCGCTTTCTGATTTTACTATAAAGTTTTCTAAATGTCAATAGCTAGCTGTTCCTCATTTCAAGATATCTTTCTAATTTTCTTTTCACCCTCTGCAAGGCATTGTCTATGGACTTCACATGCCTGTTTAAATCCTCAGCTATTTCCTGATAAGACTTCCCATCCAGGTATGCCACCAAGACCTCCCATTCTAAACCGCTTAAAAGTTCCTCCATCTTGTTTTCAATGTTAACGTATTCCTCTTTGCTTATTATTAATTCCTCAGGGTCAGCAATGCACTGGGTAGAAACTACATCCATCAGAGTCCTGTCAGATTCTTCATCAAAGATGGGTTTATTCAGGGAGACGTAAGAATTAAGTGGAATGTGCTTTTGCCTGGTAGCGGTTTTAATGGCAGTAATAATCTGACGGGTCACACATAGCTCTGCAAAAGCCTTGAAAGAAGTGAGCTTGTTGTTTTTATAATCCCTTATAGCTTTATAAAGTCCTATCATTCCTTCTTGAATTATGTCTTCTTTATCAGCTCCAACTAAAAAATAAGTGCGTGCTTTAGCCTTAACAAAATTCTTATACCTCTCAATGAGATACTCTAAAGCCAGCTCATCACCCTGTTGCGCTCTTGAAACTATCTCCTCCTCCTCCATTTGCTCATAAGCCTGATAGTAATCCTGTTGCGCCCCAGATTTCACTAATACCGCCCCCATTTGTTATTCCCGCAACCTTACACGTTATAATTATACATTATATTGGCAAAGGTAGTCAAGCTAATTTTACTGGTTTTCCCTCATTTGACGAAGCTTCTTTACAGTTTCCTCATCCAACCTATTTTCCAGATTGTCCTTGTAAAAAGTATTCATATACTCCTTTTTGTGCTTTTCAATGTACCTGTTCATCTCCTCGTAAAGTTCCCTAGCTGACATCCTAATGGCACCGTGAGCCATGACTACCTGCTGCACAATCCAGTCTGAGCTTACCACTACCACATCCTCTTTTTTGACGAGCTCTACCACTTTCGACTCTATAAAATGGTCTGCCGATTCTCCTTCTTTTGTGTACACTACTTCAATGCCATTTATCTCTTCATGCTTTTCCAAGCTCCCTTTTACATACATGGCATCGAAAACCAATATTATATTTATGCCTGTATATCCTTTAAAATCTGCCAGCAAATCTATTAATTTGTCTCTCGCATCTTCCAGACTTCTCTTTGCAATTTCCTTGAGCATCTGCCAGTTGTTTATGACATTATAACCGTCTACCAGCATATACAAGGGCATCACGCCTTACCTTGCCTTTTTGATAAAATGTTGCACATCAAAATAGAAGCAGCAACAGAAGCGTTAAGAGAATTGATTTTACCCTTCATGGGAATTTTAACTACAAAATCACAATTCTCTAAAACCAACCTCGAAATTCCTTTTCCCTCACTTCCAATGACCAGAGCCAGAGGAAAATCGTAATCTAGCTCTTCAAAACTCTTCTCAGCTTTTGCGTCAGTCCCAATAATCCAAAGTCCTTTTTCTTTCAGATCCCTTATGGTGCTATTAATATTTGAAACTTTTGCCACTTTTATGTGTTCTACCGCACCAGCTGAAGCCTTTACCACTGTGGCGTTTATCCCTGCAGAACGCCTTTTGGGAATTATCACCCCGTGCACTCCAAAAGCTTCCGCACTTCTTATTATAGCACCCATATTGTGAGGGTCAGTTATCTCATCTAAAATCAACAAAAAAGGCTTTTCTTTCTTCTCTTCTGCATAGTTTAAAATATCCGTCACATCAAAATATTTATACAAAGCTCCAACTGCAACTACTCCTTGATGATTAGGAGTCTGCGCTAACCTCTTCAAGGTATCACTGTCAGCAGTAGAAACTACAATTCCGGCTTCTTTCGCCATAGCTATTATTTTAGAAATATTGCCACCGGCAGTTTTGGACACGTATATCTTTTCTATTTCCTTACCGCTTCTTATCGCTTCTATAACAGGGTTTCTTCCATATATAATATCGCCATTTCTCATAATTTTCACCTATTCTTCCGTGTATTCCATAGAAAGGCTCAAAAGAAAGTAAAGCCTATCAAATCTTTCTAAAAGGTACAAATATCCCACTAATGCTTCAAAGGCAGTGGCATACCTATACTCTTTAACACTTGCTCCTTTTGGAACTGTAGAAGCTTTGGCATTTCTTCCCCTTCTCACAATTTCCTTTTCTTCTTCAGTGAGAAGGTCGTAAATTCGCTCAAGAGATCTAGCCTGTGAAGATGCCTTAACGTACTTCACAGTTTGCTCATTTAAATGAGCCAATTTCATATTCCCTTTCTCCACAATCTTAGTTCTGACATAAAGGCTGTAAACCGCATCTCCAATGAAAGCCAAAACAAGGGGGGATAAGTCTAAAACCCCCTTTTCCTTTCCAAGAATCATCTTATCCTTTTCCATCTTACTCCCTCTGGCGTATCCTCTAAAATTATACCTCTTTCTTTCAATTTATCCCTTATCTCATCAGCTAACTTCCAGTTTTTCTCTTTTTTGGCCTTTTGCCTTTCCTCTATCAACCTGAGTATTTCTTCATCTTCAATCTCTGTCTCAGCGTTTTTGTAAGACAGCCCTAATACATCAGAAAGCTTTAAGAACATCTCCAGAATATATTCTACCAATTTCTTAGAAGAATTTCCATTTAAATTTGCATTGGCAGTTTTAGCCATTTCAAAAAGCACAGAAATAGCATCTGCCGTGTTAAAATCATCGTCCATAGCCTCTTCAAACTGCTTTTTATACTCATCAAACTTGACAATCAAATCTTTTTCTTCATCGCTTAACTCCCGGTCTTTAGTAATATTTGCCAAGTGCTTCAAATTGACCACAGCGTTACTAAGTCTTTCATAGGCGGATTTCGCCTGGTCTAGCAAATCAAGGCTAAAGTTTATAGGACTCCTGTAGTGGGCCATAAGCATGAAAAGCCTTAAAACTTCAGGGTCATATTTCTCCGTAAGCTCCCTCACTGTAAAGAAATTACCCTTTGACTTTGACATCTTCTCATTGTTCACATTTAAATACCCTATATGCATCCAATATTTAGAAAATGGTTGGTCATAGGCTGCTTCGCTCTGCGCAATTTCATTTTCATGATGAGGAAAAATCAAATCTGGCCCTCCTGCGTGAATGTCCAAGGTCTTCCCCAAATACTTTGTAGACATGACAGAGCACTCAATATGCCAGCCAGGCCTTCCTTTCCCCCACGGACTGTCCCAAGCAGGTTCTCCGGGCTTTTGAGCCTTCCACAGTGCAAAGTCTAGAGGGTTTTTCTTTTTCTCGTCTATCTCCACCCTTGCACCCGCCATCAGTTCATCTATATTTTTATGAGAAAGTTTCCCATAATCCTTAAATTTAGCCGTTTCAAAATACACATTGCCGTCTACCACATATGCATACCCTTTGTCAATGAGTATTTTTATGAATTCAATTATGTCATCTATATGCTCTGTAGCCCTGGGGTGAACTGTAGCTCTCTTTATCCCAAGAGCATCTGCATCTTTAAAATACTCCTCTATGAACCTTTCTGCTATTTCCTTTTCTGTGGTATTCTCTTCCTTCGCTCTATTTATTATTTTATCGTCAATATCTGTAAAATTTTGAACGTAGTTTACAGTGTAACCCTTGTACTCCAAATACCTTCTTACAGTATCGAAGACGATAAAAGCTCTAGCATTCCCTATGTGGATGTAATTGTAAACTGTAGGCCCACAGACATACATGTTTACCACTTTATCCTTCAAAGGCTTAAATTCCTCTTTAGTTCTAGTCATTGTGTTATACAGCCTCATCTTCCTCATCCCTTTCCATTAAAATTTTTTCAAGCCTCTCTATCCTCTCTCTTAACCTTCTTAGCTCTTCCTCTACAGGGTCAGGGAGCTTGCCATGTTCCAGGTCCACTTCATAAGATTTTGCTATGCGTATGTTGTCTTTTTTGACGCACCTTGCAGGAACGCCAACTACAGTGCTATTTGGGGGCACATCTTTTAAAACGACAGCTCCTGCTCCTATTTTTGAATTTTCCCCTACCACAATAGGTCCCAAGACTTTAGCTCCACTGCCTATAACTACATTGTCCTTTATCGTAGGATGCCTTTTTCCCTTCTCTTTACCAGTACCTCCCAAAGTCACTCCTTGATATATCGTCACATTGTCTCCAATTTCTGTAGTCTCTCCTATTACAACTCCCATGCCGTGGTCTATGAAAAATCTGCGCCCAATTTTTGCACCTGGATGTATTTCAATGCCTGTCAAAAAACGGTTTATATGTGAAATCAACCTCGGCAGCAGTATAAAACCTTTTTTATAGAAGTAATGGGCAATTCTGTGAAGTATTATGGCGTGGAGCCCGGGATAACACAGTAAAACCTCCAAAACGCTCTTTGCAGCAGGGTCTCTTTCAAAAACTACTTCAATGTCTTCTTTTAAAGTTTTAAACATGCAAAACACCTCCTTAAAAATTTACCCCCCTCATCTCAGAGACGAGGGGGGCCTCCCGCGGTTCCACTCTGCTTGAGCATAACGCTCCACTCATTTAAGATAACGGCATAAACCGGTAACCCCCTACTAAAACTTCAGGGATACAAGCTCGAAGACGCACTTCTTATGGCACATCCTTAGAGCCACTTCCAGCCCACGATGGCTCCTCTCTGGAAGGCTTGTGCCATAATACTCTTCTTGTCATCGCCTTTTACTCTATTAAGTTTAAAACTCTGTCAAGCCTTTTTACTACCCTATTCTTCCCCAAAAGTGCGAGGACTTTTACAAGCTCAGGGCCGTGCTCTTCTCCCGTTACTGCTATCCTTATAGGCATGAAAAACTCTTTTCCTTTTACACCAAGCTCTTTCTGAGCTTTTTTCATCCACTCCTTAACATCATCCTCAGTAATTTCGCTCTTATCCTTCAAATAACCTTTAAAAGCCTCCAATACTTTTATAGAATTGGGACTTTTTAAAAACTCTACCATTTCTCCAGTGTAATCTACTTCTTCAACAAAGAAAGTCTTTGCCACGTCTACAATTTGAGCTACATAAGATAGTCCATCTTTATAGAGGCTTATCACATCCTTTAGCCAATTATACCTCAACTCGTCTATTTCGTCAATGTAGCCTGCTTTCTTAAGATGTGGAATTGCCAAATCCACAATCCTTTCTACAGGGCTTTTTTGTATGTATTGCTGGTTCATCCAGTTTAACTTTTCAATGTCAAATACTGGATTTGATTTGTGAATCCTCTTAAAATTGAACTTCCTTATTATCTCTTCTTTTGACATCAATTCCACATTATCCTCAGGATACCAGCTCAAAAGTGATAAGAAATTAAACATGGCTTCTGGCAAATACCCTAATTCCCTGTACTGACCTATGTAGGTATGGCCGTGCCTTTTGGAAAGCTTTGTCCTATCAGGCCCCAATATCAAAGGAGCATGAGCAAACTTAGGAATCTCAAATCCTAAAGCTTTATATATCAAAATCTGCTTTGGAGTATTGTATATGTGGTCTTCCCCTCTTATCACATGGGTGATTTTCATTAAAGCATCGTCAATCACCACAGCAAAATTATAAGTTGGCATGCCGTCAGACTTTATAATCACCATGTCTCCGCCTAATGTATCACTTTTTATTGTAATCTTTCCCTTTATCATGTCTTCAAATTCTATGACTTCATCGTCTGGCACCATAAACCTTATGACAGGCTTTCTTCCTTCCCTTATAAAAGTTTCTTCCTGCTCTTTTGTGAGGTACCTACATCTGCCAGAATAACGGGGGATTTCTCCCCTCTCTATCGCTTTCTTCCTGTCTTCTTCCAGCTCTTCTGGCGTGCAGTAGCACCTGTAAGCTTTTTTCTCTTCAATAAGCTTTTGAGCAAATCTGTGGTAGATCTCAAGCCTTTCGCTCTGCCTGTAAGGGCCATATGGACCTGGTTTATCTGGCCCCTCATCCCACTCTATGCCCAGCCACTTTAACTCTTTAAATATCAATTCTTCAAACTCCTTTGCAGACCTCTCTAAATCAGTATCTTCAATTCTTAACACAAAAGTAGCTCCTTCGCTCCTTGAAAAAAGATAATTAAAAAGAGCTGTCCTGATATTCCCTATGTGTATCGGTCCTGTAGGGCTTGGTGCGAATCTCACCCTAAATTCTTTCATTTTTGTCACTCCATCCTCGTTTGTTGTTTGATTTAATTATAACAGATTTTGCGCTTATTTAACAGATGAAGTGACAATCTCATTTCAAATCCACATATTTCACAGTCACAGTTGGAATCGCCGTTAATTCCTCTGCCAGCTCCTCCATGAATTTTTTATCCCCTCTTACATTTAAAGTTATAATCCCACTGCCGTTTTGAGAATCATGTATTCCAAATCTCGCAATTATATTTTCTCCATGTTTTGTAAGCACCTCTTGAACCTTCACTCCAAATTCGCTCCTGTTGTCCACGCTTATCCCTACAATGTACAATGACACAACCTTCACCCCATTTTTATCAATCTTTTAACAAATATTTTTTCACTGTAAAAGAATTTTATGCAAAAAAGAGCTCATGAGAGCTCTCTCAACTTCTCCTCTACAATTTGTTTTACTCTTTTTACCACCTCTTCCACCTTTACTTCTTCCACTTCTTCTCTTTCTCTTAATTTTATTTCAACAATTCCTTCTTTTACCTTTTTGCCTATAGTTACCCTTACAGGTATTCCTATCAAATCTGCGTCATTAAATTTAACGCCAGCTCTTACATCCCTGTCATCAATCAAAACCTCTAACTTCTCTTCAAGCAACTTATTGTATATCTTTTCTGCAATCTGTTTTTGCTCTTCATCTGATACATTCACAGGTACTACAATGACATGATAAGGCGCTACACTCATAGGCCATATTATGCCTTTTTCATCGTGGTGCTGTTCTATGATTGCAGCTACAGTTCTGTTAATTCCAATGCCGTAGCATCCCATTACAATTGGCTTTTCATTCCCTTCCTCATCTGTGTAAGTAGCTCCTAGGGCCTCGCTGTACTTTATGCCTAGCTTAAAAATATGACCAACCTCAATTCCTCTAGCAATTTTAAGAGGAGCACCACACCTTGGGCACCTATCTCCTTCTACGACGCTTTTAATATCTGCTACGATATCGCCTTTAAAATCTCTGCCATAATTTACATTTTTTATGTGGTAATCTGTCTCGTTGGCTCCCACGATAAAGTTCCTCAACTGTGGTATTTCGCTGTCTACAACTAAAGTCACTTCTCCTTTCAATCCCAAGGGACCAGCAAAGCCCACCTTCGCCCCTGTGACTTCTTCCACTAAAGGTCCATCAGCCAATTCTAGTTCCTCTTCCCTTATGCCCAAAACATTCAAAAGCTTTGTCTCGTTTATATCCCTATCCCCTCTGACCAAAGCAGCTACAACTTTGCCTTTTGCTTTGTATATGAGAGTTTTTACAAATTTGCTAGGAGAAATTTTTAAGAAATCTACCAGTTCTTCTATAGTCTTCACATTGGGAGTATAAACTTTTTCAATCTCAAGCATCTCCTCATCCCGACTTTCTATTAAACACTCGGCCTTCTCCTCATTGGCAGCGTATCCACAGCTGTCGCAGTAAGCTATCACCGCTTCTCCAACACTGGATATCACCATGAATTCTTTTGAATCTCTTCCTCCCATGGCTCCAGGGTCGGCTTCCACCACCAGATATTTAAGGCCACACCTGTCAAATATTCTGCAGTACGCCCTGTACATTTTATTAAAAGATTCGTCTAGTCCTTCCCAATCAGCATCAAAGCTGTAAGCGTCCTTCATTATAAACTCTCTGCTCCTCATCACTCCAAAGCGCGGGCGCCTCTCGTCCCTAAATTTAGTTTGAATCTGGTAAAGTATGAGGGGAAGCTGTCTATATGATTTCACTTCATTTCTTACAAGGTCTGTAAAGACTTCTTCGTGAGTTGGCCCCAAACAAAAATCTCTCTCATTTCTGTCTTTAAGCTTAAACATTTCGGGTCCAAACACATCCCATCTTCCCGTTTCCTTAAAAAGCTCTGCAGGAATCAAAGCAGACATCAAGACTTCCTGACTTCCTTCCCTGTCCATTTCTTCTCTGACTATCTCTTCCACTTTCTTTAGCACTCTTTTTCCTAAAGGCAGATACACATATATTCCAGCTGCTAATTTCCTCATCAGTCCTGCTTTTAACATAAGGACATGGCTTGGAATTTCAGCATCAGCAGGAACTTCTCTTAAAGTCGGCATTAGTAACTGTGACAGTCTCACTCTCTTTACCCTCCTATGTACGAGATTTTTTAAGTAGATTGTATTTTACGGCAGGTTATATGTCAATACCTTTCCTCCAGTAATACTACAGCATAAGCCTTTATGCCTTCCTCTCTTCCTGTAAATCCCAATCCTTCCTCCGTCTTTGCTTTGACATTCACTCTTTCTTTGCTAACACCAAGCAATTCTGCAAGGCTTGTCCTTATTCTGTCTTTATAAGGAGAAAGCTTGGGCCTTTCGGTTACAACTATGCAATCCACGTTGTTCACAACATAGTGCTCACTCACCAATTCCAACACCCTTTTTAAAAGTATTTTACTGTCTACTTCCTTATAGGCCATATCTGTATCAGGAAAATGTTCTCCAATATCTCCCAAACCCGCAGCTCCCAAAATCGCATCAATTAAAGCGTGAATAAGAACATCTCCATCAGAATGCCCCTTTAACCCTTTTTCAAAGGGGATTTCTATCCCTCCGAGCATCAATTTTTTCCCTTCTTCAAACCTGTGGACATCATATCCTATCCCTACTCTCATTTTACCCATCCCTCATTTTAAAGTTTCCTTCCTCATCCACTTCTAAAGTAAATTCTGCCCCTCTTGACAGGCGAGAGGACTTAAATTTTTTCTCCACGTTTTTTTTATTAGTCTCAATATAAAATTCAGACATCCCAGGCTCCTTTATTGAAATTTTATAAACTCCTTCCGGCTCAAAGCACACATGCCAATTGTACTTTCCAAACACATCGTAAGTTTTTATTTTTTTGCTTCTATCAAGCACAACAATCTTCTTATCCGTTATAATGCTCAAGTATGAAATAGCCTTCTCCAAAAGAGATATGGAAGGTTTTTCTCTAATACCCAAAATCTCCCCCAAATAAGAGACAGAATCTTTCAAGATTCCTATGTGACTTGATTTCAGCACAATTTCCTCGCCGTTTATCCCCAAGGCGCTTTTTGTCAAAACTGTCCCATCCCCTTTGTCATCCCTTATAACCCCGACAGGCTTTCCATCTGGCCACACCACTTCGCTCTCAGACTTTTCCACCTGAATGAATTTATTAGTATAAACGCCTTCTCCAGCAAAAAGATAAACACTTCTCACCCTTTCATACAATATGTCCGCCTTCTCATTGAGGTCATTTAAAAAATCGTTAATCACCTTCATGTATTCGATATTTTTAAACAATATCTTCTCATACCTTACAGGATACATGAAAAGATAACTGCCGTACTCTTTAGAGGGCATCAAATCCTTTATTGACGGGATGTATTTTCTTATCACAGTTACCGCATCTTTTTCTCCTTTAATCTTAGAAAAAATCCACAAAAATCCTCTAAAGAGCATATTTACAAAATCCTCATCATCTGGAGGTACTGTTCCGCCTTCCCAACCATAATATGCATTGGCAGCGCCGAGATTAGGCGTACCCAAAAGTATCAGCTTATCCACGTCAAACTGGTACTTATCGCTTTGAAGGTAACTTCTCGCTAAAAGCCCACCCATGCTGTGACAGACGAGGTCTACTTTGCTGCTTCCTGTCTTTGCCTTTGCCTCTTCAATCGCCAGTATAAGCTTATCAACAGCATCAGGTATTTTTCTCCACCATTCATAGTAGCATACAAATAAGTTCTTATTTTCTACTAAGCCTATCTTTTGCAAATCTTCTATAAAAGGTGCATATATGTTAGCCGCTGGCCCAAAGCTCCATATCTTGCCTAAAGGCGTTGGAGTAAAAATAGATCCAAATATTCCGTGTAAAAAAACCACAGGATTATTCATAGATATCACCCTCATACAATTTAGTAGGTAACAGTCCTACTAAATTATATGAGGAAACTCAAAAAAGGTTATTTTCTCAAAAAAAGTTCTGCCACGACCAAATCTTCTGGAGTAGTTATTTTGATATTTTTATAATCCCCTTCCACTAGTTTAACTTTAAATCCCATCCTTTCCACCAAAACGCTGTCATCTGTACCCAAAAAGCCCTCTTCAAGAGCTTTCCTGTGAGCTTTCACTATCAATTCTTTTTCAAATACCTGGGGAGTTTGAATAGCCCACAGGTATCTCCTGTCAGGAGTATCTAAAATGAAATTATCTTCATCTGCCACTTTTATGGTGTCTTTCACAGGAACTCCAACAGCTGCAGCCTTGTAAAGATAAGCTGCTTTTATAGCTTCCATTATAATCTCTTTAGTCACCAAAGGCCTTGCTCCGTCGTGTATAGCGACAATTTCACAATCTTTATCTACCACAGAAATTCCGTTGTAAACAGAATACTGCCTTTCTTCACCCCCCTTTACAATTTTAAAAGGCTTATTCCAATAAAATTTCTCCAAGACGTTCTCCTGACAATACTCCGTCTCTTCTGGAGAAGTGACCACAATTATTTCTTTAATCCATTCAATTTCATCAAATGCCTTAATAGAGTAATAAAGCACTGGTTTACCTGCAATTGAAAGATAAACTTTATTCAAACTTTTATTCATTCTAGTGCTTCTTCCAGCGGCTACTATTACAGCGCTCACATTCATTTACTATCCCTCTTATAAAATATTCTACAAACCAATTATACCATTTTCTAAACAAAAAAACACAGGAAACCCTGTGTCAAATCGCTTTTTCCTGTTCTGCCTGCTTTGGCTTTGCAAATATCATTCTTCCTGCAGCAGTCTGCAAAACGCTTGTCACAAGCACCTCAATAGTGCTTCCAATAAATTTTTTCCCTCCGTCCACCACAATCATGGTTCCGTCATCTAGATAACCCACTCCCTGCCCTGCTTCTTTGCCATCTTTTATTATCTGCACCACCATTTCTTCTCCCGGCAGCACAATGGGTTTTACTGCATTGGAAAGCTCATTTATGTTGAGGACAGGTACTCTGTGAAATTCTGCCACTTTGTTTAAATTATAGTCATTTGTGATTATCTTGCCCTTCAGCATCTGAGCTAGTTTCAAAAGCTTTGTATCCACTTCTGTAGCATCTATATGCTTATCCACTATCTCCACTTTTATGTTAAGCTCATTCTGTATCCTATTTAGTACATCCAATCCCCTTCTTCCTCTGTTTCTTTTTAAAGTATCAGAAGAGTCAGCGATGTGCCTCAACTCTTCTAGTACAAAAGACGGTATGATGAGCGGCCCTTCAATGAACCCAGTCTTGCATATATCAAATATCCTCCCATCAATAATGACGCTAGTATCCAAAATTTTGGGTATTCCACCGTATTCATTTTTATTGCCCTTCTGAGACCCCAATTTTTTCATGAAAGAAAAAATATTCAAAAGCTCTTCTTTTTTCTTGAGAGAAATCCTTATCCCCAGGTAACCAAGAAATAAATTCAGCAGTATAGGAACTATTTTCCCAACTATGAAAATCGGATACAAGGGAGCACTCAGCAAATTCGCCACGATAAGGCCTATTATCAAGCCAAAAGCCCCTATCAAAATCTCGTCAATCGGCATATTCTGCAATTTCGCTTCCAGCCACTGCTCAAAGTCTCTTGCCCACTTTATGAAAACAGGTGACACTATATAAAATATAATTCCGACTATAAGAGTTCCTGCCCCATAAATTATCGTGGTAGTCAGGTAAGGCAATTTACTTGGTACAAAACTTTGAAATACGCTTAAACTCAATAGAAATTTTACCAATTCAAAGCCCAACGCTAATCCTAATATACCTATAACTCCTCTTGCAATTTTATAAAACACCATCTCACCTCCTATCCTATATTATTGGCTATTTTTTTAAATATTATAAGCAAATTGGAAGAAAATTTGCCAAAATTTTCACATGAATAATGAAGGGCTTACCTTCAGTATACTACTTATGTGGAGCAATTGTCAATTTATGTGTTAAGATACAAATGATTAAAATTGCAATTAATACTATGAAATGCCATTCTAAATATTGACATGCATCATCTTTGAGTCTATAATAAAATCAAGAAAACCTAAAAAGAACGGGAGTGGACCAAAATGAAAGACATTATTGTAGACGACCTCCAAAACACAGTAGACGAATATCTTTTGCGCCACAGAAGCATAATAGACATTCTCACTAAAATTCAAGAAAGCAGTGCCCGTATAAACAGAGCAGTAGCAAAGTCGGTGACTGAATGCGGTTGCATAAGAATAAATGCCAGCAAACAGGAAACTCCTCCTGATGCCACTTTAGAGGATGCCCGCAAATATTTTAAAACCCATGTAGAAGGTCAGCTCTGTGAAAATTGCAAAGAAGTGCTGGAAGCTGAAATAGGCAATAACATCTTCTACATAATTGCTTTATGCAACGTATTAGGCCTTAATTTTTACGACATACTCCTTAAAAAGCACAAAGAGCTAAATACTCTAGGAATTTTTAACATGTTATAAGAAGCGCCTTTTAAGGCGCTTTTTTTACAACCCTCTTACAAATTCCATTACCTCTTTTATATCTTTGACCTTTATTACCTCAATCCCTTCTTCTTTGGCTTTCATATGAGGTATAAAAACCTTAGAAAATCCCATCTTTTTAGCTTCGTTGATTCTCTTGTCAATATTGCCAACACCCCTTACTTCTCCAGCTAAACCTACTTCTCCGACGAAACAAACATCCTCTGGCAAAGGGATGTTATAATATCCTGACAAAGAAGCAGCTATTACGCCCAAATCGGCTGCCGGCTCCTGAATTTTTATCCCCCCTGTCACATTTACATACGCATCAAAATTTGAAAAATTAAGCCCCAATCTTTTTTCCATTACCGCAAGAAGCAGAATAAACCTGTTGTAATCAAAACCTGTCGCCATTCTCCTCGGCATACCAAAAGATGTGTAGCTCAAAAGCGCCTGAACTTCCATCAAAATAGGACGCGTCCCCTGGAGAGAAGACACAATCGCTGTACCGGCAACTCCTCTAGGCCTGCCCATCAGTATAAATTCAGAGGGATTGCGGATTTCCTCAAGCCCTTTATCTTGCATCTCAAAAACTCCTATTTCGTGAGTTGCTCCAAACCTATTTTTAACAGCCCTTAACACTCTAAAAGAATGGCTGGCATCGCCCTCCAAATAGAGAACCGTGTCCACCATGTGTTCAAGAACCTTGGGCCCTGCTATAGCTCCTTCCTTTGTGACATGCCCTATCAAAAAAACGCTTATATTTTTTTCTTTCGCAATAGCCATAAGCTTTTGAGAAGCGTATCTCACCTGAGAAATGCTGCCAGGTATTGTCTCACTTTCCTCTGTGTACATGGTCTGAATAGAATCTACTATCACAAAATCCGGACGTATCTCTTCAATTTTTTCCTCTATCACATCTATATTCGTCTCACACAAAAGGTATAAATCCTGCCTCTCTTTTAAAATTCTATCAGCCCTCAGCTTGATTTGCTGGGGGGATTCCTCACCAGATACATATAACACCGTAAACTTTTCTGAAACATTTCCAGCTACCTGAAGCAAAAGCGTTGACTTCCCTATCCCTGGGTCTCCTCCTATGAGCACCAAGGAACCTCTTACAATGCCGCCCCCTAGTACTCTGTCAAATTCTTCAATACCTGTCTTTATCCTCTCTTCTTCAGAAGATACAACCTCTCTTAACAAGTATAAGTTTTTGCTATTCCTGCTTTTAACCTTTTTTTCTTTGAAATCCCCTACTATCTCTTCATCAAAAGAATTCCAGCTGTCGCAATTAGGGCATCTGCCCAGCCATTTACTGCTCTCAAATCCGCATTCTCTGCATACAAATTTTGTGGTCGACTTCTTCATCTCTCCACCATCTTTCAAAAATGCTTTGCTTGTCTAAATTATACCACTTAAACTTCTCCCTTTAAAGTGAAATAAAGAAATAACCCGTTCAATATCATCACAAAAGAGGCCACTAACACTCCCATAATCCTCTCCAAAGGCGTATCAGCAAATTCCTTCATAAATTTTTTATTAGAGGTAATAAGAAGGAGAGGGATGATAGCCATAGGCAGTTCAAAACTTAATACCACCTGACTCACTATCAAACTTTTCAACGGATCAATTCCCAGAGCAATTATTGTAATAGCTGGAACCATTGCGACAAGCCTTCTTACATTAAGCGGAATATTAAGACCTACAAATCCCTTCATTATCGTCTGTCCTGCCATAGTCCCTACTGCAGAGGAAGAAAAACCTGACGCCAAAAGAGCAATTCCAAAAGCCCAGCTTGAGAAGGTGCTTTTATTTGTCCTTGTGCAAAAAAATAAAAAAGGCCTAGCCAGTCGGCTAAGCCTTTTGAACCACATCCTTTTTGACAAACTTTATCTTTCCATCTTCAGCTGTGACGATGAGCTCATCACCTGGTTTGACTTCTCCCTGAAGCATCAATTCAGACAGCTGATTTTCTACAATCCTCTGTATAACCCGTCTCAAAGGTCTTGCGCCGTAGTTGGGGTCGTAACCTTGTTTGATGATTTCTTCTTTAGCTTCCGGAGTAAACTCTAGCTTAATGTTGTTTTCCTCTAACCTCTTATTCAATTCCTTTATCATTATGTCGGCAATCTTCTCAATGTGCTCTTTAGAAAGCGGATGGAAGACAATTATTTCGTCTACCCTGTTTAAAAACTCTGGTCTGAAGGTTTTTCTAAGCTCTGCCATCAATGTCTCTTTGATCTTCTCAAAAGAAGCCTTGTCCTCTTTTTCCTGTGGCATAAATCCAAGTGTAGTCTGCTTCTTCAATAGTTCTGCACCGACATTTGATGTCATGATTATAACTGTGTTTTTGAAATCTACAGTCCTTCCCTTAGAGTCAGTCAACCTTCCGTCTTCAAGTATCTGGAGGAGAATGTTGAAAACATCTGGATGCGCTTTTTCAATCTCGTCCAAGAGTATCACTGAATAAGGTCTCCTTCTTACTTTTTCTGTAAGCTGTCCTCCTTCTTCAAAGCCCACATAACCTGGAGGAGAGCCTATGAGTTTTGAAACTGTATGCCTTTCCATGTATTCTGACATATCTAATCTTATCATGGCATTTTCATCGCCAAACAGAGCTTCTGCTAAAGCCTTACTGAGCTCCGTCTTACCAACACCTGTAGGTCCTAAGAATATGAAGGACCCTATCGGCCTTTTTGGATCTTTTAACCCTACTCTTGCCCTTCTTATAGCCTTTGCCACTGCCTCTACTGCTTCGTCCTGTCCGATTACTCTTTCATGCAGTATTTCTTCCAAGTGTAAGAGTCTCTCTGACTCCTCTTCTGCTAGCTTCTTCACAGGTATTCCAGTCCACATGGATACGACTTGGGCTATTTCTTCTGGACCAACGCTCTTTTCTTCAGAGAGAGAATTCTGCTGCCATTTAGCTTTTAATTCCTCCAGCTGTTCTCTCAATTTCTGTTCTTCGTCCCTTATTTTAGCAGCTTTTTCATATTCCTGAGTCCTTATAGCTTCTTCTTTTTCCTTTATGAGGTCGTTAATCTTGTCCTCCAATTCTTTTATCTCAGGAGGAGCAGTGACGGTTTTTAATCTCACTCGAGAGGCAGCTTCATCTATCAAATCAATCACCTTATCTGGAAGGAACCTGTCTGTGATGTACCTGTGAGAAAGCTTTGCTGCTGCTTCCAATGCCTCATCAGTAATTTTAACTCTGTGGTGAGCTTCATATTTGTCTCTTAGCCCTTTTAGTATTTCAATCGTCTCTTCTACAGTAGGCTCTTCTACCATTATGGGTTGGAATCTTCTTTCTAAAGCCGGGTCTCTTTCCACATATTTTCTGTATTCATCCAATGTGGTAGCACCAATTACCTGAATTTCTCCTCTTGCCAGAGCAGGCTTTAAGATGTTGGAAGCATCTATTGCACCTTCAGCAGCTCCAGCACCTATTAATGTGTGCATCTCATCTACAAAAAGTATAACATTTCCTGCCTTTATTACCTCATTTATTACAGTTTTTAATCTATCTTCAAATTCTCCTCTGTATTTAGTTCCAGCAACCAGTGAAGCTAAATCTAGGGTAACCACTCTTTTATCCTTTAATATCTCAGGAACTTCACCCTCGACAATTTTTTGAGCCAGTCCTTCTACGATGGCAGTTTTACCAACTCCCGGCTCTCCTATGAGCACAGGATTGTTTTTTGTCCTCCTGCTCAAAATCTGTATTACCCTTTCAATTTCCTTCTCTCTTCCTATCACAGGGTCAAGTTTTCCGTCTCTTGCAAGGTCAGTCAAGTCTCTTCCAAACTGATTGAGAGTAGGAGTATTGGTGTTTTTAGCTTTTGAAACTTTAGAAGGCCCAGCTGCTGGTTCCTCGCTTAGCATTTTTACAATCTCTTCTCTCACTCTGTTAAAATCTATTCCCTGCTCCATTAAAATCCTTACGGCAACTCCTTCTCCTTCTCTTAAAAGCCCAAGCAAAATGTGTTCTGTGCCCACATAGCTTGTGTTAAATCTCCTGGCTTCACTCAAGCTAAGTTCCAGAACCCTTTTAGCTCTCGGCGTATAGCCTACTACATCTCCAGGAATGTTCCCCATTCCAATTAAAGAAAGGACTTTTTCTCTTGTAGCCTCATAAGTCACTCCCAATTTTTTTAAAACTCTTGCTGCAATCCCTTCGTCCTCTTTAAGTAAACCTAATAGGATGTGCTCTGTTCCAACATAGTTATGGTAAAAAGACCTTGCTTCCTCTTGAGCTAGATAAAGAGCCTTTTGAGCCCTTTCTGTAAACCTGCCAAACATGGCCATATTAACACCTCCCGAAATTATTCTTTTTTATTTAACTGAGTGGACACATATTCAGCTCTTTTCACATCCCTCTCATAAGGGTTAAGTTGCATGCCGTAAATCTTCTGGAGATTAGCAGGCTGTATTTGAGTGGTGAGTCTGTCGAGTTTATCAAGGTCCACACTTAATATTCCCAAAACAATCCCAAGCCTTACGTCAGACATCAAAGTCATGTACTCTTTGGTGGACATCACTTTGGCATGAGACAAGATACCAAATGCTCTTCCTACTCTGTCCTCTATCTGAACTCTTTGTTTTTTGTAAAGTTCCTCCCTTGCTCTTCTTTCGCTTGAAATTATCTGTTTAGCAACTCCTTCGATATTTTCTATTATCTCTTTTTCACTCTGCCCCAAAGTTACCTGATTGGAAATCTGGTATATATCTCCTAAAGCTTGAGTGCCTTCTCCGTATATACCCCTTACTGCCATCCCTATTTTAGAAACAGAATTTAGAATATTGCTTATCTGCCCGGTTATTGTTAAAGCTGGAAGATGTACCATAACTGAAGCTCTTATCCCTGTGCCGACATTTGTAGGGCATGAAGTTAAGTATCCTATCTTTTCGTCGTAAGCATAGTCAATCGTCTCTTCAATTAAATCATCAATTTTGTCAGCCATATCCCAGCTCTCATCAAGCTTCAAACCCGGCAGAATGCATTGTATCCTCAAATGGTCTTCTTCATTTACCATGATGCTCACAGTATTATCGTCTTTTATAAGAGCATATCCGGTTTTTATATTTTGAGAAAGGTCAGGGCTTATAAGGTGTTTTTCAACCAATGCCTGCCTGTCTAAAGGAGTCAACTTTTTCATCTCATACTCCGTAAATTGGGTGGATAGGATAGTATTGCTGCCTAGAATTGCCTTCCTGGCGAGCTCAATGACTTTTTTGCCCTGTTCTTCAGTCATGACAGTTGGAAAAGGAATATCTTTTACATTGCGGGCCAACCTAATTCGACTGGATAACACTACGTCTTTATCATATTGTAGCATGTTCTCACCTACTTTCCTAGTTCTTTTTCCAGTTCTCTTATTTTATCTCTGAGCTCTGCCGCTTTTTCATAAGCTTCTTCTTTTATGGCTTTTTCAAGCTGCTGCCTTAATTCCTCAATCTGCCTCTTTACTCTCATCTTACCGCCGGCTTTTTTAGGAATTTTCCCTCTGTGTTCAGTGCTACCGTGTATTCTGCGTATAAGAGGATTTAATTCTTCTGCAAAAGCTGTGTAACAATGGCTGCATCCGAGTCTCCCAATCTTTTTAAAATCCTCGTAAGTCATTCCGCAGTAGTTACACTTCAAAGGCTTTTTTGTAAAATCCTCTATTCCGGGCAGAAAATCCATCAACCCGGAGAGGAGGTTTTGCACTGAAAACGGAGTAAAGCTGGAGAAGACTTCTGTATTCAAAATTCCCTCTTCAGCAGCACATTGGTCACAAAGATGCATTTCTGTCTTTACGCCATTTACTATCTTAGTATAGTGAACAGTAGCAGGCCTTATCTTGCATTTATCGCACATCATAAGAATCCCTCCTTTACTTGTGGCGGGCAACTTCCATTAAAAAGGCCTTTAAAAGTATTGCCCTTAAGGCGTTTTTCTCTTCCTGCGAAAAGGGAAGAATTTTATCATTCATTACAGCTTTCATTAAACTAGCCTCTCTGGCCGTTATGAAATTGTGGTCCAGCAGTGCATCAATATAATACTTGGCTTTGCTCTCAGAAATGCTATCTCCTACATTTTCTATAACCTGATTTATCCAGTTATTTGAAACAGAAGCTTTGTAGATTTTGATGTATCCGCCGCCACCTCTTTTGCTCTCTATGATGTAGCCTTTGTCTATAGTAAAGCGCGTTTCCAGTACATAATTTATTTGAGATGGCGCACAATTGAACACATTTGCCAATTCATTCCTCTGAATTTCCACATAATGCTTCCCTGCTTCCTCCATCAACTCTTTAATGAAATTTTCAATCAAGTCACTAAGCCTCGCCATCCCCATCACCACATTTCCTGCGTATTTTACTTTGACTTTCTTTGACTTTCACTTATATTTTTTCACTTTTCCTCTCCCCCGTCAATTTCTTTTTTGGCTTAAAACAAGCCATTTTTGCTAGTATTTTCATCGAATAATAAAAATATCTCTTTCATTCTAAAATTTTCTTCAATTTTCATTCATTTTCATAGTTTTCTTCCCTTTCATCCAAGGTTTCCTGCACCTCTTCCTGGTTTAGGAGGTTAGAAAAATTGCTTTTATTCTTAAATGCCTTTTTATTCGAAACTTCATAGACTTCTTCTTCAAAAAAACCTGAGCGAAGGGATTTGTAAAGTTTGCCTTTAAAAAATTTTTGACCTTTCTTCATACCACAACACCTCTAATCAAATTTAGTAATTCTAGAAACACCTGTATTAATTGCTTCTTTTGCAACAGCATAAGCCACATTCTCAGCTACCCTTTTATCAAAAGGCTTCGGTAGTATGTATTCACTCGAAAGTTCCTCTTCTGAGATAGTATTAGCTATAGCATACGCTGCTGCAACTTTCATCCTTTCGTTTATAGTAGTCGCCCTTACCCTCAAAGCACCTTTAAAAACTCCTGGAAAAGCCAGCACATTATTGACCTGGTTAGGAAAGTCAGACCTGCCCGTCCCCACCACATAAGCTCCCGCTTCTTTTGCCTCTTCAGGGTGTATTTCGGGAACTGGATTAGCCAGTGCAAAGACAATAGGTTTTTTAGCCATCTTTTTTACCATTTCCTTTGTCAAAAGATTAGGTCCTGATACTCCTATGAAAACATCAGCACCTTCTAAAGCCTCCTTCAATGTCCCTTTAATTTTCTTTTTATTGGTAATTCTAGCAATCTCTTGTTTTGAAGAATCCAGGTCTTTTCTTCCTTCATATATGATGCCACTTCTGTCGCAAACTATTACATCTTTTACCCCAGCATTAACTAAAAATTTAGAAATAGCAACACCTGCCGCTCCAGCTCCATTCACTACCGCAACAATTTCATAAAGAGACTTTTTTACAATTTTTAAGGCATTTACTAAAGCTGCGAAAGTCACTATAGCTGTCCCATGTTGATCGTCGTGAAATACAGGTATATCCAGCATTTCATCGAGTCTTTTCTCTATTTCAAAACAACGAGGAGCAGAAATATCCTCAAGGTTAATTCCTCCAAAAGTAGGAGCGATATTTAGCACTGTTCTTATGATTTCATCTACATCTTGTGTCGCAAGGCATATTGGAATAGCATCAATACCGCCAAATTCCTTAAACAAAACTGCTTTCCCTTCCATGACAGGGAGCGCCGCGTAAGGTCCAATATTGCCGAGCCCTAGCACCGCAGAACCATCTGTAACTACTGCTACCATGTGTCCTTTCACAGTATATTCATAGACCAGGTCTTTATCCTTTTCAATTTCTTTACACGGCTCTGCTACATAAGGAGTATAAGCTAAAGAAAGGTCTTCCTCATTTTTTACAGGTACTTTACTTACAACTTCTATTTTCCCTTTATTTTCTCTATGAAGTTTTAATGCTTCTTTTTTAAGATCCATAAAATCCTCCTTAATAAAAAGGGTTTTCTTATATTATACCTTATTTCCCCTCAAGAAAAAAGAAGCCTGCTTAAGCAGGCTTAGTCTTCTTCTTTTTCTTTTAATTTTTTCCTTTCCTCTATTATTTTCTGAGCAACGTTAGGCGGAGCCTCTTCATAGCGCGCAAAACTCATTCTAAAATCTCCTCTTGCTTGTGTCAAAGACCGTAAATCCGTCGCATACCTATTCATTTCTGCCAAAGGCACTTCTGCTGTAATTATCTCCATTCCTCCATGGGCTTCCATTCCAAGTATTCTTCCCCTTCTCTTGTTCAGGTCCCCTATGATGTCTCCCATATATTCTTCAGGCACTATCACCTCGACTCTCATGATGGGCTCTAAAAGCACTGGATTTGCTTGTTCCATACCTTTTTTAAACGCAATGGAGGCTGCAATCTTAAAAGCCAACTCTGAAGAGTCTACTGGATGATAAGACCCATCCACCAGTGTAGCTTTAATATTCACAACAGGGTATCTAGCCAGCACTCCTTCTCTCATGCTCTCCCTCAAACCCTTTTCTACCGCTGGGATGTACTGCTTGGGAACCGCTCCGCCAAAAATCTTGTCCTCAAATTCAAATTCGCTGTTGGGATTAGGCTCAAACTCTATCCACACATGGCCGTACTGACCGTGTCCACCTGTCTGTTTCTTGTGCTTTCCTTCAACTTTGACTTTCCCTTTAATAGTCTCCCTATATGGAACAATGGGGTCAGAAAGAGTGCATTCTACACCGAACTTGCTCATGAGCTTTTTGGAAATCACTTCAATGTGCTGTTCACCCATGCCATAAACTATCACTTGCCCTGTCTCCAGATTTTTCTCTACTTTAAAAGTGGGGTCCTCCTCCTGTAATCTCTGAAGCCCATTGCTTATTTTCTCTTCATCTCCCTTAGACTTCGGTTCAATTGCTAAAGCCAGATTAGGGACGGGAAATTCGATGGAAGGGAGAACCACAGGATTAGATGGGTCGCACAAAGTATCTCCTGTGAGAGTAACCTGTAGCTTTGAGACTGCTCCTATATCTCCAGCAACTATTTGAGAAGCAGGTATTTGCTTTTTACCTCTTAAAAAGAATATCTGTGAAATTTTTTCTTGAGCTTTTTTATTAGAATTAAAAAGGACTATATCCGGCTTCAAAACCCCGGAAATCACTTTAAATATTGAAAGCCTGCCCACATAAGGGTCTGCTATTGTTTTGAAAACTACTAAAGAGAGAGGGCCATCCTCTTTAACTTTCTCCCCTTCTCTTTCTATCTCCAAAGGCGATGGCAGAAACTCCACTATTGCATTGAGCAAATTATCTACACCTATGTTCTTAAGGCTAGAACCGCAGAGTACAGGCATCAAATCTCCCATTTTAATACCAGCTTTAATCCCTTCTTTTATTTCTTCCAAAGTGAATTCTTCACCGTTAAAATACTTTTCCATCAAAGTTTCATCGTTTTCAGCAACGCTTTCAATTAATTCTTCTCTGGCAGACAGCACTTTATCCATTAAGTCAGCAGGTATTTCCGCCTCTTTTACCCCTTTCTCGTCGTAAACGTATGCCTTTTGAGTAATAACGTCAACATATCCTGTAAAGCTTTGCTCTTCCCCTATAGGAAACGCCAGAGGAATTACTTTGTTCCCAAATTTCTCTCTCAACTGGTCTAGAGTCTTGAAAAAATCCGCATTTTCTCTATCCATCTTGTTTACAAAAAACATGATAGGCAATTTGCTCTTTTTGGCCAGGTCAAAAACTTTTTCTGTTCCAACTTCTACTCCTGATGCAGCGCACACAGGTATCACTACGCTGTCTGAAACCCTCAAACCGCTCATCACTTCCCCGTAGAAGTCAAAATATCCCGGCATGTCTAATATATTAATTTTACAGTCTTTCCACTCAATGGGAATTACAGAAGTAGAAATAGAAATTTGCCTTGCAATCTCCTCCGGGTCGTAATCGGAAACCGTTGTGCCATTCTCTACTCTTCCCATTCTATCGATGGCCTTTGTGGTAAAAAGAAGTGCTTCTGCCAGTGTAGTTTTTCCAGCTCCCCCATGGGAAACTAATCCTACATTCCTTATTTGGCTAGTTTTGTAATCCTTCATAATTATCCCCCTGTTCTTTAGCAAATAGTCTTTAATATTTATTATTCTATACATTTTGAGATTTTCCTTTATTTTTTTGATAATTTTTTAATAAAAAATCTCTGGCAGAGCCAGAGACTTAGTCAATATCTTTTATCACGTCCTTCATCATTTTTTCTATTTCTCTCGCTTCCGACATGTTTAAGGCTTTTTCTGCAATTTCTTTCGCTTTTTCATACTCCACATTTCTTATTATGTTCTTAATCTCCGGTATGGAAGTTGCGCTCATGGAAAATTCATCAAGGCCTAATCCCAAAAGAATGACAGCCGCAAGAGGGTCTCCTGCCATTTCCCCGCACATAGCGGCAAACTTCCCTTCTTTATGGGCGGCGTCAATCACCATTTTTACAAGTCGCAAAATAGCCGGATGGAAGGGCTGATAGTATTCTTTTACATGTTCGTTCATCCTGTCTACCGCAAGCGTATACTGCGTCAGGTCATTAGTCCCTATGCTAAAGAAATCTACCTCCTTAGCAAGAATATCTGCCGTCACAGCCGCAGAAGGAATTTCTACCATTATGCCTACTTTTATCTCCTTATCGTATTTTACTCCTTCTCTATCAAGCTCAGCTTTTACCTCTTCTAAAATAGAGTTCGCTTTTCTCACTTCCTCTACAGACGAAATCATGGGATACATTATCTGTACATTTCCGTAAGCGCTTGCTCTTAAAATAGCCCTTAATTGAGTCTTGAAAATATCCGGTCTATCCAAACAAAGCCTTATAGCCCTGTATCCCAAAAAAGGATTCATCTCTTTTGGCATATCAAGGTAAGGAAGCTCTTTGTCTCCTCCTATGTCCAGTGTCCTTATAGTGACAGGCCTCCCTCCCATTTTTTCTACAACTTCCTTATAAGCTTCAAATTGCTCTTCTTCACTAGGGAGGCTATTTCTGTCCATGTACAAAAATTCTGTCCTAAAAAGCCCTACTCCCTCTGCTCCATTAGCTAACGCTGAGGCTACATCTTTGGGAGTCCCTATATTTGCTGCCAACATGACTTTCTTTCCATCGGGTGTTTCTGCAGGCAAATCTTTTAACTGCTTTAATCCTTCCACCTTTTTCTCATAGCTCTCTTTTTTGCTTTTGTAGTCCTCTACAGTCTTTTCATCAGGATTTACAATTACAATCCCTTCTAATCCGTCTACTATAACGAGGTCCCCGGCTTTGACCTGAGAAGTCACATTGCCTAAGCCCACAACTGCAGGGATTTCCAAAGAGCGAGCCATTATAGCTGTATGTGAAGTCCTTCCTCCCACGTCTGTAGCAAACCCTAAAACCATTTCTTTCTTCATAGTAGCTGTATCTGAAGGAGTAAGGTCTCTCGCAATGACCACAACCTCTTCTTCAAGGTCAGAAAGATTGACACTTTTTACCCCCAATAAATTTTCTATTATGCGATTGCCCACATCCCTTAAATCAACAGCTCTCTCTTTCAAATATTCGTCATTCAAACTTTCCATCACAGAAGCATTTTGCTCTATAACCTTATTAACTGCGTTATCAGCTGTTACAAGTTCTGTTTTAATCATGTTTTCTACCCCTTCAATAAGTTCGGGGTCACTTGCCAGCATCAAATGTGCTTCAAAAATTTCTGCTTTTTCTTTTCCAAATTCTTTCAAAGCTTTTTCCTTGATTTTCTCTATCTCCTCCTGTGTAACTTCCAAAGCCTTTCTAAATTTCGCAATTTCCTCTTCCACTTTCGATTCTTCAATTTTTTCTACATTTATTGTCACTTTTTCTTTGGTATACAAAAAAGCTTTGCCTATAGCTATTCCAGGCGATGCCGCAACTCCTTTCAACATTTGTAAAACCTCCCCGAAATTAGTTCTAAGGTTTATTATAGCACAGTTTTCACTTCAATGCGAAACTTTTGCACAAAGGTAAAATAAAAAAGCCAAGAAAAAATTCCCTGGCCTCTAGACTTCATATATGGCAATTTTATTTCTGCCCCTGCTTTTTCCTCCCGCGTATAAAGCTCTATCTGCATGGCTTACAAGCTTTTCTGCAGAATCAGCTTTACTCGGGTAATCAGCAACTCCACCTGTTATTGTAACGTATATGTCTCCTTTTTCAGTTTTTATAGGCTTGGAAGAAACCTCTGTCCTGATTCTTTCTGCAATCATATAGGCTTGCTCTGCTGTAAGCTTTGGCAAAATCACAGCAAATTCTTCTCCGCCAAATCTCGCTACAATGTCATCGCTCCTCACATTGTTTTTTATGCGCCTTGCCACTTCTTTTAACACCTCATCGCCAATCAAATGCCCGTATGTGTCGTTTATCTGCTTAAAATTGTCCAAATCAAACATTATAAGGCTTACAGGCTCATTGTTTTCATCTGCCCTCATTATATTCTCCATAAGAGCATCGTTAAAGTAGCGCCTGTTATAAGTTTTTGTAAGGGGATCAGTTATAGACTTTCTCGTTACTTCGTAATACTTTTTAGCATTTGTTATTGCGACAGAAGCCTGATCTACAATGATTTCTATAATTCTTACTGAATCGTCATCAAATGCATTCGTTTCAACATGCAATATCAAAAGGCATCCTATAGGTACTCCAGAACTTCTTAACGGTGCAGCAATCAAGCTTCCGTAATTGGCAAAAATCTTTTCTCTATCTAGGCTTCTATCTTCTTTTAAATTCTTTATGGCAACTATCTTATTAGAAGATATTACTTTGCCTATCAAGCCCTCTCCTTTGAAATAGCTCTCTCTAAACCCTTCTTTCCCTTTACCGCCAACAGCTTTGACTAAAGTAGCAATTCCGTTAGAATCTGTGAGGTATATAGCTGCTGCGGAAACAGCTACAACTTGAGATATAACTTCTACGATAGTATCTAATATCTGGTCCAGCTCCAGCTTTGAATTTATCATTTTTACCATTTCGTATATGGCATTCAGCCTTTTATTTGCCTTAACTAAATCTCTAACCATTCTGAATACATAAGCTATAAATACGAGGGGCGTAAGGGACAATACAAAGAACATTAAGCTGTGTTTAAAATACACATATGCAAGCAACATAGCTGCTGGCACCATTAACACATATGTGCCAAGTTCTAAAAGTACACTCTCATTCCAGTACTCTTTGAACAATATTTTCCCCTGCACCTTAAGAGCATAATAGAGTATAAAATTGTTTATCAAAAAGCTCACAATCACGTAAACTAAAATGTACTTAACCTGTGCAATAGAAATTTCGCCTATTTTTCCCCCCATGAATTCATACAACCATCCTGCAGGAAGGTAAGACAGCGCAAACATCGCTCCATTTAAAAAGCCATTTTTTATCTTCCTTCTCATTACGATGGTATCAAACATTACAGATGTCACCATCAAAGTAGCCGCACCCACTGTACCAAAAATCAAAAAGGCTGCAATTCCAACACTTGGGCTTAAAGACAGCTTAATATCTGTGTACATTATGCCAAGATTGTCTAAAATTATAGCAAATAAGAGCAGTATCAAAAAAAGTCTAAAATCTATCCCTAATCCATAGTGATAAAGCGCAAATGCAAAAACCAACCCACCTGTGGCAATTAGAGCAGTATTGAAAAGGTACTCTCTGTACTTTCCCATACTAATCCCCTCGTTTTTCCGAATTATATAAGTATTCTACATTTATTTTAAAAATCCTTCTTACGCTTACAATTGTTTACGACATCTGTCACAGGAAATTGTACCACAAATACCCATCGCAATATGTCGAACTGTGTAACATGTGTAAAAAAATTTAGGTCCCCTCTTGACAAGGGGACCCAATTGTTAACACTGGGAATAACCGCAGTTAAGGCAGGTCTTACATCCTTCTGTGTACACAAAAGTAGCCATGCCGCATACAGGACATATATCCACATTTGTAGCTGACACTTTAACAGAATTTCCTTGCTGTTCATATCCGTTTCTCAGAGCTTTTCCTATAGCATCAGGAACAGAGAGCACCCTATTCTCTCCAAAGCCTATGGTCGTCGCTCCTCCTATTCCTACTAACTGCTCTATTATGTCTTCTACTGCTACCCCTCCCCTTAGCGCAAGAGAAATTAGCCTTGCTATAGCTTCTGTAAAGGCCGCCACATCTGAGCCTGCTCGTCCAATATTTACAAATACTTCAAAGGGCTTGTTGTCTATAAAGTTTATAGTCACATACGCTCTTCCTAGAGGAGTTTCTATCCTCTTTGTAATTCCCTTTAACACAGGTGGCCTTTCAGTTATCTTTGTCTTCTCCTGAGGCTTAGTATCTGTCACAAGCACTCCTTCTCTTGACCCGTCTCTGTAAACCGTTATCCCTTTACATCCAAGTTCATAAGCTAGTCTATATATATTATCTATATCATCAACCGTGGCGGTTCTTGGCAGATTTATAGTCTTAGAAATGCTTGAATCAATGTATTTCTGCAGTACGGCCTGCATTTTTACGTGCTCTTCTGGAGTAACTTCATGAGCGCTTACAAAAGCAGGATAATCCGCCAACCAGTGCTTTACTGTATGAGTACCTGTACGGTCTTTCCTTACGTACTCCTTCGCAAAATTGGGCTCTATCCCCGAACTCACTCCTGCAAGAATGGAAGTGGTACCAGTAGGAGCTTGTGTGAGAATAGTAGCATTTCTTATGCCGTATTTAGCAATTTCATCCCTTATGTCCTTTGGCAATCTTTGTATAAACTGGCCTTTCAAATACTTATCAGCCACAAACTCAGGAAAAGGCCCTTTTTCTTTAGCTAATTCTACAGAAGCCCTATAAGCCGCATCTCTTATTCTCCTCACAATCTCTTCTGTCGCCTTCAGGGATTCCTCACTTCCATACCTTAAGTTCATAAGAATTAAAGCATCCGCAAGCCCCATCAAGCCCAATCCCACTCTGCGAAGCTTCTGCGCCATCTCTTTGTTTTGCGGAAGCACATATGCTCCCAAATCAAGCACATTATCTAAAAATCTCACCGCGATCTTTACAGTTTCCTCTAATTCCTCAAAATTAATTTTCCCATTTTCTACAAATGCAACTAAGTTTATAGCCCCTAAATTGCAAACACCGTAAGGTTCAAGGCCTAATTCTCCGCAAGGATTTGTAGAAATTATCTTCGTGATGTAGTAAGTATTGCTCAATTTATTATACCTTTCTAAAAAGACTACTCCCGGTTCTGCAGACTCCCACGCAGCAGTCACAATTTTGTTCCAGAGCTCTCTTGCAGGAATCTCTTTATATACTACAGTAGGGTAACCCTTAGCTTTCCACTCATTGAGGTCTCCTTTCCACTCGGCATCGTAATTGGGATGTGAAGTATCTGGAAACTCAAGCTTCCACATCTTGTCCTGTGCTACTGCTTCCATAAAAGCGTCAGAAACAGCCACAGAAAGGTTAGCCTGCTGCATCTTTGTAAGGTCTTTTTTTACTTTTATAAACTCTTCTATGTCTGGATGCCAATCCCAGAGCATGAACATCAAAGCTGCCCTACGACTTCCACCCTGCTCAACTTGTGTAGCAACTTCATTGGCTGCTAGCATCCAGCTAACTGCTCCCGATGAAGTTCCCCCTACCCCTTTCACATACGCACCTCTGGGCCTTAATGTGCTCCAGTTAATTCCAACGCCGCCGCCCCTTGAATTAATCTCCAACATTTTAGCTATTGTATCCATTATAGCGGCACGGCTGTCATTCCCCTTCTTAGGGTCATTTGCTTCCACGGGTATTACAAAGCAGTTGAAATATGTAACCTCTCTGCCAGTCCCCGCCCCAGCCAATATCCTACCACCAGGAATAAATTTCCATTCACTCATCACCTTATAAAACATCTCTTCCTCTTTTTCATTTGTAGCGATAGCTTTTGCAACTCTTTTAAACATCTCTTCAGGCTTTTTTTCAACGGGTTTGCCCTCTCTGTCTTTTAAGGCATACCTGTCCAGAAAAACCTTCTCCCTCTGTTCGTTCCACGCTGGAAGCATTTATTTTACCTCCCTTTGTGTAAAACACAATATTTTGTATATCGACGTCTTCTATTATACATTTTGTTGTGTTTTTTTCAAGTTTTAAATGCAATAAATAAAAACCCTTTTTTGCCCTTTTATATTAAATTTCGTCTAAAATCTTATTAAATTAAACCCAGAAAAAAATTTAAAGTCCGGCTTAATGCCGGAGAAAAATATATACAATTTCTCTAATTATTTCACTATCATACTTCCCTTTTAAGTAATCTCTCTTCCAATCTGCAACTTCTTTCTTCTCCAATTCCCTAACAATTTGTGGCCTTTCAACCCAATGCCCAAATTCTTTAAAATTCTCATCCATAAACACAAATGTAGGTATCCTAGGCTTTCCTTCCACATAGTAAGGTTTCATATACTCTTCATTTCCTTCTCTCTTGACAATTTTAAGTTCAAAAGTTTTATTATAACTCGCAATTTTAGCCACAATAGGCACATTCACTTGAGAATCTGGACACCAGGTTTCAGCAAAGGCCAAAATATTTACCTTAGGTAAAGAAGCAATCTTCTGCGCCACATCTTTTTCTAAAACAGTCTTATCATATCTTTCCCTGATACGCTGTCTTGTAATATCATCTTCAGAAGTCTCTATAAATTCATCAAAAGTAAGCCCTTTTTCAAATAAATCTTTTAAGCTCAAAGAGCTTTCCTCCTTTACTGTCTTTTAAATAAAGAGCCTAACACTGTTTTTGCACCTGAAACAGTTATCCCCAAGAAACTGCTATTGCGCGTTAAAATTTCATCCAAAGCATCTACCACTTTGTCAATTTGCTCTTTCGTGACAATTAAAGGCGGTTCCAATCTTATAACATTTGGATTGTTTAAAGTATAAGCCGTTATAATTCTATGCTTGTTCTGTAGCTCTGCCGCAATCAAAGAGCCTATATACTCACTTGAAAGTTTAGAAATAGCTCCTCCTGAAAGCTTATCTAAAAGCCCTCCTTCCGGCTGATTAAATTCTATTCCTATCAAAAGCCCTTTTCCCCTAACATCTTTTATAAGTTTTGGATGTTTTTCTTTTAATTCTTTCAGTCGACCTAAAAAGTATTCACCCTTTTCTTTGGCAGCCTCAGGAAGTTTTTTCTCTATAATAGCTTGTATTGAAGCAATCGCAGCTGCACAAGCATAGGTATTACCGCCAAAAGTAGAAGTATGCAGTAATGCTTTTTCCATTGTACCATAGGCTTTTTGCCATATCTCATCGGTGGTAATATATGCCCCTATTGGCATAACTCCTCCACCTAGAGATTTTGCAAGAGTCATTATGTCTGGCACAACTTCCTCATGCTCACAAGCAAACATTTTTCCTGTTCTTCCAAAACCTGTCTGTATCTCATCCACAATGAGATATGCTTCGTACTTTGTACAAAGCTCTCTTGCTTTTCTTAAATACCCCTCAGGCGGTACAATAACCCCACCTTCCCCCTGAATAGGCTCAACTATAAAAGCAGCTACATCTTTCTCTTTTAAAGCTTCCTCCAACGCTTTTTCATCCCCAAAGGGAACAGCTACAGTCTCTGGCACCAAAGGCTCAAAATATTTTTGGTATTTTCTTCTACCGGTTACAGAGAGGGCCCCCATTGACTTTCCGTGAAAAGAGTTCTCGCAGTAAACTATCTTTTTCTTCCCCGATGCAATCTTGGCAAGCTTTAAAGCTCCTTCAACTGCTTCTGCCCCGCTGTTGCAAAAAAAGCTCCTCTTTAAATTTCCTGGGGTAACTCTTGCAAGGTTGTGAGCAAGAACACCTGGAAGATTCCCTATAGAAGCCTGCAAAAGGTTAGGCATGTCCTTCACTTTTTCAACTGCTTCAATTACCTCATCAGGATTGTGCCCTAAATTTAAGGCACCATACCCACCTAAAAAGTCATAATACTCATTTCCTTCACTGTCCCATACAGAAACCCCTTTGGCTCTTACAAAAAGTTTATCAAATTGAAGCATAGAAAGCATTGACACAAAAACTGAATTTATATACTCCTTATAATTTTCCTTCACTTGATTTTTATTTAAAGTTAAAGCTTCCTCCAAAGTAATGTATTCCGGAATTTCCTCTTTTATTTTTACTTTTTCATCCATTTTCCTCTCCCCCTTACTTAGTGCCCATGATGATGGCAATGATGGTGATGATGAGAAGCATCAGCAAATAGATTGTCTAACTCTCTTTTCACTCTTTCTTTAATTTCCTTAACATAGGCTTCTCTTAATCTTCTTTGTTCTTCTTTTTCCTCTTCTGTAAGTCCTTCACTTTTAGATTTATGATATAAAAAATTTATCCTGTCAATCATCTCTTTGGTTATCATTTTATCACCCCTTTATCACAGTCGCTTCGTGCCAAATGTTCACAGTTTACCTCCAAAGTTTTGCACAGAGCACACAAAATAAGTATTGACAAATATATTATATTCTTTTTTGATAAAAAACAAAAGAATTTTATAAAATAATGGATGTATTCATCACTTTTATGATATTATAACAATATAGTAGCAAATTCTAAGGAGGTTCTTGAAATGCCTTTAATTTGGATATTTTTTCTAATACTGTTGTTTCCTTTTTTTATATTTAGTTTTTTTGTACACGCAACAACTTTTTCTTTTGCAAAATTGGGATTATCTCCCCAAATGGCAGTTTTTGTTTTTAGTTTATCTTTAATAGGAAGTGTAATCAATATTCCTATATCTCGAAAAAAAATTATTGTCCATGAAGAAGAACGGTATTTTTCCCCATTCCTTTTTTACTATCCTCCCCGCGTACAAGAACAAGTAATTGCAGTAAATGTAGGAGGAGCTGTAGTCCCCGTCATTCTCAGTTTGTACCTTTTGCCAAGGACACCACTACTCCCGACTATAATAGCTACCATAATAGTAACAATTGTAGCAAAAGCTCTAGCAAAGCCTGTTCCTGGAGTAGGCATTACTCTTCCTGCTTTTATACCGCCTCTTGTGGCAGCTGCTTCTGCAATTTTACTGTCTTATCACAATGCGGCACCTGTTGCATATATTTCAGGAGTTTTAGGAACACTAATTGGAGCAGACCTTTTAAACATACCTCATTTTAAAGATTTGCACTCTTATGCCATAAGTATTGGTGGTGCGGGGATATTTGATGGAATATTTTTAGTCGGAGTAGTGGCTGCACTACTTGCATAAAAAGAGGCATCTTGAACCACTCAAGATGCCTCTTTTATTCATCCTTTAAGGTACTTATTAAACCAATCAGTTATCTCTTTAAGCCTTCTTATCCTGTGCTTTGGTTTTCCGCTCCTTGAAAGGTCGTGGTTTTCACCATGACAGATCACCAACCTTGACTCTACACCAAAGTACTTAAGGGCCGTGAACATTTGAAGAGCTTCAGCAAGCCAGCACCTAAAATCCTCATCAGAATGCAGGAACAATGTCGGAGTCTTCACTTTATCAGCATATTTAAGCGGAGAATTGTCCCAGTATTTCTCAAAGTTGTCCCAGGGAGTACCGCCCACCTGATCTGGCACAAAGTAATAACCTATATCTGTAGTTCCAAACTCTGTAAACCAGTTTGATATGCTCCTTTGAGATACTGCTGCCTTAAACCTATCTGTATGCCCTATTATCCAGTTTGTCATAAATCCACCGTAAGATCCACCTGTAACCCCAACTCTTTCGGGGTCAATGTCTTTGTAATTTTCAAGCACATAATCTGTAAATTTCATTATATCTTCATAGTCAATTGTCCCATATTTTCCTCTTATATCAGCAAATTCGTTTCCTCTGCCATCGCTTCCTACCGGATTGCAGAAAAACACAAAATACCCTTCTGAAGCCCAGTACTGCATTTCATGGAAGTACACTTCACCATATACTGTTTTAGGACCACCATGTATATCTAATATTGCAGGATACTTCTTCCCTTCTTCATAGTCTACAGGCTTTATAACCCAGCCGTCTATAAAATGCCCTGGCCTCGTCTCTACCTCTACTCTTTCAGGCTTTGAAAGTTTCTTTTCCTTCTGCACCCACTCATTAAAGTCAGTAATCTGTATCTCCTGCCCATCTTTGTACTCATAAAGCTCCAAAAGCTTTAATCCTCTAAAACCGATAAAAAGAATATTATCGCCACATACATCAAACATATCCACAGATCCATCTTTATCTATCACTTTTTCTATTTTCCCTTCTAAATTTATCCTGTTAAGATAAGCATTGTACCTCTCTGTAGATATGAAGTACAAATAATCTCCTTCTGCTTTAAAACTAAAGCCTGAACCGTACCTCACATCAGAGTTTACAGAATTTCCTAAACTCATATCGAGCTCAGGGGTTATGCACCTTCTTTCGCCTGACTCCTCTAAAATGTAGAACTTGCTGTTTTCATTTATACCGTATTTTTTCATATCTGTTCCAGCGCATATTATCTTATCTCCTAAAAAATCCACATACCTATAGGAAAAATCTGAATCCTTATTCACTTTCTTAAGTTCTCCAACCTTTAAATTGTATATATAAACATCACTTGTCAAAGGCATTTTGCCCTTATAACTTTTTCCTATAAACACAGCTTTTGTCTTATCTTTGTTGAGCTTTAAAGAATACACATCAGTGTATTCATCTGTTATAGGCTGCAATTTATTATCACTTAATTTATAAACATAGAGCCTTCCCCTGTCTTTATTGATGACTCCTTCGCCATTCGCCCAAAAAGGAATCTCATCAAATACTTCGTAATCTTTCTCCTCTTTCCTCCTTTCAAGCTCTTTTTTCTTCTCCTCCTCACTCAAACCCTCCAAATCCTTTTTATTCACATTATAAAGTAAAATCACAAGAAAAGTATCGTCATCAACAGGCAAAATCTCTGTAACCTTTTTAGGTATCACAAAAGCCTCGGTAGCTTCTCCTCCGTGTATATTAATCTTGTAGTACTTTGTAAATTCCTCTCCACTTTCTGCCTTTTCTTTGTCCTTTGGATTTCTGCTACCTGCAAAAAGTATGTAATCATCGTCAAGCCATACAAATCCTCTCTCCTCATTAAAGGAAGTCAGCTGAAAATATTTTTTAGTCTTTGTATCCAAAACCCATATGTTAGACAAATACTTGTTCTCCTCAACGTCCATTCTATGTACCACAAATGCTGCGTGACTACCACTTGGAGAAAATTTTAATCCTGATAAAAATTTAAATTTTGTAAAATCTTCTAATTGTAACTTCTCCATCAAAAACACCCCCTAATAAAATGTTTTCAAAAATATTATAGCACAAAAAAATAAAAACTCCTAAAGGCTGTCTCTATACTGAGAAGGAGTAAGCCCTGTGTATTTCATACAAAAGGAATTGTACCTTTTTTTAAGTTGTTCATATTAAAGGCATCACACCTTGCCTGTTATAAAATCTTTGTTAAGTACCTAACAATAAAATCAAAAAAGATTTTGTTTTACACCACAAATATTCCCTCTTCTCTTATTGGCTCATCCGCCTTATCCAGTTTCTCTATGTTGAATAAACTGTAAAAGTACCCTCTCTTCTCTATTAAATCGTCAAATTTCCCTTTCTCCACAATCCTTCCATCCCTTAATACTATTATCTCGTCATACCTTTTGAGTAGCTCACTCCACAACCTGTGCGTCACCACTATCGCTGTTATGTCCATATCCAGTATTGTCTTCTCTATCAAATACGCCGTCTCATTGTCCAGTGCCGCTGTCGCCTCATCCAGAGCCAATATTGACGCATTTGTTATTACTGACCTCGCTATCGCTATCCTCTGCCTTTCCCCTCCTGAAAGAAGTTTTCCACCTTCCCCTACATCGCTTAATATGCCCTCTGGCAATTTCTCTAACAACTGCCCTAATCCTGCTACCTTCGCCGCTCTTATCACTTCTTCATCCGTGTATCTGTCATTAAATAAAGTTATGTTGTCTTTTACTGTCCCGTCAAATATGAATACGTTCTGATGTAATAGCGTTATTATCTTGAATAGGTCTTTCTTGTCTATTCTCCTTAATTCTATCCCGTCCAGTTTTATTTCCCCTTCATAGTTTTCATATTGTTTTAAAAGTAACTTGAGTATTGTGGATTTCCCTGCTCCACTTGTCCCTACTAATGCGTACTTTCCTCCTTTTTTGATTGTAAAGTTTATATTATCCAAAGCTTTTGTCTCCCCTGTGTAGCTGAAAGATACATTTTTAAATTCTATTGCGTCGTTAAACGACTTTACTGGTATATAGTCCTCCTTCTCTTCCTTTTCCTGTAATACTTCATTTATCTTTTGTGATATACTCTTTAATGAGAGTATCCTATTGAGATTTTGACCCATACTGTATATTGGCATAATTATGCTATTGCTGAGCTGCACACAGGCAATCATTGTTCCTAAAGTCATCTCTCCTTTTATGGTAAAGTACAAACCTACTGCAAATACAGAGAGGAAAAATAAAACTACTTAAAATTTCAGACATAGTGTCAGAGGTATTTAAAAGTATGCTGTATTTAAGCTTTTTATCTTCCACATCTTCATTAACTTTTGAAAACTTCTCATGTACTTTATCCTCTATCCCGAAGCTCTTTATCACTTCAAGTCCTGTAAGAGTATCTTTAGATTCTATAGTAAAAAGTTCTAAGCTCTCAGAATAATCGTTTCTCATTTTAGCAATCTTATCATCAAAAATGCGAGGAATTATTACACTAAGAATTGCCATGAGTACTATCATCACAGTTATTTTGTAACTTAATATAAATAGTGAAATTAATGCAGCCACAAATCCTACTGCACTGCCTAAAAGCCTAAAGAAATTGTTAAAATAATCCTCTTCTACAATCTTTACATCATTTGAAATAATTGAAATGTACTTACCTGTATTAACTTCATTAAAATGTTCCACATCCTTTTTAATGATTGCTCTAAATAACCTGTCTTTTAGGTATATCAAAGTTTTTTTCATGTAATGAAATCGAGTTGTTCTATTTAACCAGCCAACTACCGCTTCCAATATGGTAAACATTACCGCAAATTTCACAACAGAATAAAATTTCACCAAATCACGTGTAGTTGCTACATCTATAAGCTTTTTATAAATAAAAGCAAAGTAAATATTTATCAATACGGAAGCTACTAAGAAAAATACTGCAAGCACAAACTCTTTTTTATACTTGAATAGAAATTCTCTCATACAGACCTTTCCCTCCTTCATATAATAGTGGCCAATCCCCCTTGCCTCCCTTTACTTTTCCTTCTCTTACCTATTATAATATATGGTAAGTTAAACAATTTCAACCCGAATTGATTCTGGGTGGTGTGTAAAAAAATGGATGGATTCTATTATGACTTAGAGGCTTTTGGAAATGAATTGAGAGATATTCGTAAATCTTTAAGGCTTACTCAGAAAGATGTGGCAAAGCAAACTCTTATAAGCATAGACACTCTAAGGAGAATTGAAAATGGAAAGGTTATGCCTAAGCAGGAAACTCTTGATTTGATGTCTGTCATCTTTAAAAGAGACTTAAATGAGCTCTTGCTTAAGTACAGACTTAAAGATTACTCTTCTTTTTATAAAATAAAAACTTCTATTGAAGATAAGCTTGAAGGCGGAGAATTTGAAGATTTGAAAAAGGACCTCAAAGAACTTAAAAAAATAATTGATGAAGGGAAAATGAGCCTTTATTACATTCGATTATTGAAGCAACTTCTCTTGTTAGTGGAGTCTGTTATTGAAAAAACTGTAAATAATGATTATGAAAAGGCTTTAGAAAAATTGATTGAAGCCATGAAACTCACTATACCAGATTTTTCTCTTTCTAACTATACCCGCTTTGTGTACAGCAGTATGGAAGTTAGAATTTTAATGAATATCGCCCTTATACTAAGAGAAAAAGAATCATACGAAAAATGTATAGAAATACTTCTTTTCTGCTTAGAAGCACTGGAGCCAGACAATGTAGAAGAAAGAATTAGGGTATATTATAACCTTTCCTATGCGTATCACCTATCTTCCATATATGATAAGGCGCTTTATTACGCAGAAGAAGGTATTAAAACTTGTATAGATAACAAGACTTTAAATGGGTTGGCACTTTTATACTTCAGAAAGGGAATTGCCGAATTTAAGCTTAATAGAGAAAACTACATAGATTCTCTTTTAAAGGCTGTAAATCTTTCAGAAATATGTGGGCATGAAAAGTTAAGGAAAATGGTCATAGAAAATTGCAAGAAAATTTACAATATAGACCTGGAAAATTTTCAAAAGCTTTAATATAAAAAAACAGCAAGGAGCAATATTTTACTCCCTGCCGTCAGGCACTAGTAGGAATATGGCTTTTGTAATTTTTTATGACCACAATAGGTGTTTGCTGTTCTGAGTTACCTGAAGGGTTGTCCAAAAAAAGCTTTTCTACGTATTTCTTATCTACTCCTTTTGAGGCGCCAACGCAGTCAGCTTTATGTAAATCATTTGCGTCAATTATTACAGCATCCACTCCTGTTTTTTCTTTTATCATGTCGCAAACTTTGTCCGGGTCTTTGGGGCCTAAAACTACATGCCTATGATATGGTGGCATAGTCCTGGATACAAAAACAGCATCATCCCTCTCGGCGTTGTACCAGCTATGGAAGACGTGAGAATAGACGATGCTCACCTGAGAGACATAGATTATAGAGAAAAAGTAGCTCAAGCGATATTTAACGGAATAGTAAAATTTTATTCGTAAAAAAACAGGGTTACAGCACTACCTGTACCCTGTTTTTCAGATTGATAAAATTTTCTCCCACATCGCAGGTATAGGCATAAACTTCTACGCCTTTCATAAAAGCTTCTCTTAAAAATTGTCCAAATTGAGGGTCCTGTTCGTCATTTGGAGTAAAGTATTTGATGTCATCCATTTGAATTAAGAAAACAACTGCCGCTCTCATTCCTTCTTCTTTGACTTTTATGAGCTCTTTTAAATGCTTTCTACCTCTTTCTGTCGGCGCATCAGGAAACTTGGCTACTCCATCTACCTCCAAAGTAACACCCTTCACTTCTATGTAGCAAATTTCCTTTCCATTTGTAAGTTTTATGTCAAATTTACTGTTCCCAAAGCTTTTTTCCTTTTCCACCAGTTCATATCCTCTAAACTCTTCAACTATCCCTTTTTTTATGCTCTCCAGAAACACTTTATTTGGCACTTGAGAATCAATTGATATAAGCCTTTTCCCTTTATAGGCAAAGGCAAGCTCATAAGGAGTTTTTCTCCCCTTTTTTTCTCTCACTTCTAAAAGCACATCTGCCCCTTTTACGAGGATCTCTTTCAGTCGCCCTGTATTTGGGACATGAACCAGGGTTTTAATGCCATCTATTTCAACATAGGCTTCAAATCTATTTAACCTTTCTATGAATTTCCCTTTTATTATCGGATTTTTAATAATCATCATAAACCCTCATTTCAAATCCTCTGCTGTAACTTCTGCAAAACTGGTTGGAGTCTCCCAGAGAGTAAGCTTGTAGAGTTTGTAATTGGGTCCTTTGAGTTCTCCTTCTAATTCCTTCCACATCCACAGGAGTATATTTTCACAAGTTGTGTTAAAGCCTAGCACTTCATTTAAATATTTGTGGTCAAGCTTTTTTATAATTTTTTCATTGACAATTTCTTTTAGCTTTACAAAGTCCAAAACCATTCCTTCCTCATCAGGATAGCCCTCAACTGTGACCTCTAACCTATAAGTATGGCCGTGCAACTCTTCACATTTCCCATGGTAATTAACAAGGTTGTGGGCACTGTCAAAGGTAAATATTTTTGTAACTCTCACTTTTTACACCTCTCCACACCAATCCTTTTTGTAGAGCCATACGCCCTGCTTGTCTATAAGGCCTTGTATCAACTCATCGATGGATAAACCGTTTTTACTCAATGAAGGATTTATATCCCTTAATGGTATCAGCACAAAAGCTCTTTCCCACATGTGAGGATGAGGAATAGTTAGCTTCTCATCATTTAGAATAAGTCCATCATACAAAAGAATGTCTATGTCAATGGTTCGGGGTCCCCATTTTATTGTGCGCTCTCTTTTGAGTTCTGCCTCAATACTTGTAGTGACATCTAGAAGTTCATAGGGCGTTAGGTCTGTTTCTATTAAAATTGCAGCGTTTAAAAAATTGTCCTGTTCTAAATATCCTACAGGCTTTGTCTCATATATGGGAGAGAGCTTCTTTAAAACTATGTTTTTATTTGACTTAAGCCTTTTGACCGCCTCTTTTAAATACTTTTCTCTATCTCCTAAATTTGAACCCAAAGAAAGGTATACCTCTGTCATCTTCTCACCATCGCATCAGTCATTTTAGCTACTCTTGACATCTCTTTTACATCGTGGACTCTTATTATATCCACTCCTTTTACTATTCCCACAGCTACAGTCGCCGCTGTCCCCTCCAATCTATCCTCTACATCTACGTTTAAGACTTTGCCTATCATAGATTTTCTGGAAGTACCCAAAAGGACAGGAAGTCCCAGAACTTTTAATTCCTCCAGGCGATTCATGACTTCCAAATTATGCTCTAAAGTCTTTCCAAAGCCTATGCCAGGGTCAACTATCATCTGGTTTCTTTCAATTCCAGCTTTCTCAGCAATTTCTATGCTCTTTTTCAAAAATTCTATGATAGATTTTACTACATCGCCGTACTCAGCCACATTGCTGTTGTGCATCATGACAACCCCTGCTTTATATTTGGCAACTACTTCTGCCATCTTGGGGTCTCTCTGAAGCCCCCACACATCATTTACTATATGGGCTCCTGCCTCCAGCGCCCTTAAAGCTACATTCGCCTTCATAGTATCCACAGAAATTATCACATCTGAAATTTTAGAAAGCCTTTCGATTACAGGTATAACCCTTCTAATTTCTTCCTCTTCATCGACAGGAGTGTATCCGGGCCTTGTAGACTCTCCTCCTACATCTATTATATCTGCTCCCTCTTCAATCATCTGCAAAGCTCTTTCAATCCCTTTTTCCAAAGTATTGTATTTGCCTCCGTCTGAAAAGGAATCAGGAGTCATGTTCAAAATACCCATTATGTAGGTCCTTTTGCCAATCTCTAAAGTCTTATCCCTGCACTTTAAAATCATAGCCTTCCCCCTATCTCTTGGAATTTATCAAAGCCATCACTTCCGCTCTGGCTTTCTGGTCCGTTCTAAATATTCCCCTTAGGGCAGAGGTAACAGTTTTAGAGCCCGGCTTTTTAACCCCCCTCATAGTCATGCACAGATGCTCTGCCTCTATGACAACAGCAACTCCCAAAGGATTGACGGCTTCCATTATGGTATCCGCAATTTCACTAGTGAGCCTTTCTTGGAGCTGAGGCCTTTTTGATAAAACGTCTACTATACGAGCAACTTTTGAAAGGCCTAAAATTCGCCCTTTTCTTGGAAGGTATGCCACATGGGCAACACCTATAAAAGGAAGAAGATGATGCTCACACATAGAGTAAAGGGGAATATCTTTTACCAGGATTATCTCTTGATGCTCATCTTCTTGGAAAATTTTTATAACGTCTTTTACATCTGTGTGAAGTCCAGAAAAAATTTCTTCGTACATCCTGGCTACTCTGTCAGGAGTCTCAAGGAGCCCCTCCCTATCGGGGTCTTCGCCTATGGCTTCAAGTATCTCTCTTACAGCTTTTTTAATCTTTTCTTTGTCTATCATTTTTGATACCCCTTCTTTTTTGTTGTGCCCAGCTTTAATTATATTACTTTTTGCGAAAAAAAGCCAGCATATAAAAGTTAAAAGCAGTCCTGCGACTGCTTTTAATCTTTGGGTTTCATTGTAGGGAAGAGTATTACATCCCTTATAGAATAAGAATCTGTCATAAACATGACAAGCCTGTCTACACCTATACCCAAACCTCCTGTAGGTGGCATACCTACCTCAAGGGCATTTATAAAGTCCTCATCCATCATGTGAGCTTCTTCATCTCCCGCTTCTCTCTGCCTTAACTGTTCCAAAAATCTCTCTTTCTGGTCAATCGGGTCATTTAGCTCTGAAAATGCGTTTGCAACTTCTCTGCCGTAAATGAAAGCTTCAAACCTGGAAGTAAAAGCAGGGTTGTCGCGCTTTCTTTTAGCCAAAGGAGAAACCTCCACTGGATAGTCCATGACAAAAGTAGGCTGTATAAGGTGCTTTTCTACCAGTTCGTCAAAAACAAGTGCTATTACTTCTCCTTTTTTCATATCAGGCTTTTTCAACTCCAGATTTAAATCCTTTGCTATTTTTCTCGCTTCTTCATCTGTAGCAACTTTTTCAAAGTCAATCCCCACATATTCTTTTATAGCATCCACCATGGTGATTCTCTTCCACGGCGGCGTCAAATCTATTTCAGTGCCCTGATAGATTATTTTTGTGCTGCCATTTACTTTTTCAGCCACATACGCAAAAAGCTGTTCAGTAAGTTCCATCATACCGTGATAATCCGTATAAGCTTCATAAAGTTCCAGGAGTGTAAACTCCGGATTGTGCCTTATATCCATTCCCTCATTTCTAAAGACTCTGCCTATTTCATAGACCTTTTCAAATCCCCCGACAATTAACCTCTTCAAGTGAAGCTCCAGCGCAATTCGTAAATACATGTCTATGTCTAAAGCGTTGTGATGGGTGATAAAGGGCCTTGCCGCTGCTCCACCTGCGATTGTGTGCAAAACTGGAGTTTCAACTTCCAGAAATCCTCTATTGTCTAAAAATTCTCTTATTGCTTTTATTATCTTGGTCCTTTTTAAGAATACTTCCCTTACGCTTGGATTTATTATTAGGTCTACGTATCTTTGCCTATACCTTAAATCCGGGTCTTTTAAACCATGCCACTTTTCAGGGAGAACTTGCAGTGACTTGCATAAAAGCTTAAAGTCTTTCACGTTTATAGTAATTTCTCCGGTCTTTGTCTTAAAGACTTCTCCTGTAACCCCTATAATATCACCTATGTCAAGGAGCTTAAAGATTTCGTAGTTTTTTCCTCCGACATTATCATATCTCACATAAATTTGAATTCTTCCGTCCCTGTCCTGTATATCTGCAAAAGAAGCTTTTCCGTGGCTCCTCTTGGTCATTATCCTTCCTGCTAGAGTTACAGTTTTCCCTTCAAAATTTTCGTAATCGTTTTTAATGTCTGAGGAAAGATTAGTTCTTTCAAACCTATCTATGCCATAGGGCTCTATCCCCATGCTCCTTAAGATATTGAGTTTCTCTCTTCTCACCCTTAAAAGTTCATTCAAATTCTCAAGGTCATTTAAAATGTTCTCATTAGAATTACTCATATTATACCTCCATCACCCTTTACCTTCGTATTTCGAGTATTTTGAGTTTAATAACTCCCGCAGGCACTTCTACAGAAATTGTTTCTCCAACCTTTTTGCCTAAAAGCGCTTTTCCAATTGGAGATTCATCAGAAATCTTGTTATTCATAGGGTCTGCTTCCGCCGACCCAACTATAGTGTACTCCACTTCTTCGTTGTAAGTCTCATCAAATACTTTAACGGTACACCCTATGCTTACTTCGTCAAGCTTTATATCTTCTTCGTCAATTACTTTTGCGTTTTTAAGCATGGCTTCCAGTGTGGCAATTCTTCCCTCAATGAAGGCTTGCTCGTTCTTTGCTTCATCGTACTCTGAGTTTTCGCTCAAATCCCCAAAGGCTCTTGCCTGTTTTATTTTTTCAGCTACTTCTGCCCTTTTTACTGTTTTTAAATACTCAAGTTCCTCTTCTAATTTTTTAAGTCCTTCATAGGTCAAAATCACAGGCTTGCTCATAGGCATTCTCCTTTTTCTTAAAATATTTTAAAAGGTATTTTTATTCTTATGTAGGGTTTAAAATTTTTATGTATTCAATATATTAATACACAAGCACTGCTTCCGCAGTGCTTGTGTATTTTTCATGGGGAATATTATAAACCAGGTAGCAAATAAAGTCAAGTCCAAATTAAGCGAATTTCCACGTCTCTAACTTCTTTTTAGCGTTTTTTCTCACAGTTTCTATCTTTTCCATCGTAACTTCTCTTTCAAAGCTCCTGAAACCTGCCAATTTGAATCCGTGTTTTTTTGCAAGCCTTGCTATTTCATCTACCTGCTCGACTGTAAGGTCTCTTCCTAAAGAGTAATTTTCAATGCGCCCCTCCATAGCCAAAATCATTGTCTCTGCCATGCAGGCATAACTCGTCTTGGGTGGAAAGCCAAAATTAAAGTGAAAATCTACGTCTCCCGGTACTTCCACTACTCCTCCTTCTATCACAAGCACGTCATCCCTTTTGTCTGCAACTTCTTTTGATACATCTCTTGGCCTTGCCACATCGCATACAACTGCCCCGGGCTTTAAGTATTCTGGCTTTATTACAGTATCCACTGCGCTTGTCACAGTTATTATTATGTCAGCATCCTCAAGTGCCTCTTTTACGTCTGAAGTTATGTGAGCAGACATTCCTGTTTTTTGCATCAGGTAATCTCTGAAATTCTGCAATTTTTCTTTGTTTCTCGCAACTAAAGTCATGTATTTGGCATCCCTTGAGAGAATTTCAGCGCAAACCTTCCCTATGGAGCCTGTCGCTCCGATGACCACTACATGAGAATCTCTTACATCCTTGCCCATTAGTTCAGCTGCTTTTATGGCCCCCTCTATAGCTGTTGCTACTGTGTAGCTGTTGCCAGTTGTGACTGCAATGTTTGAATTTTTTGCAATTGTAATTCCTGCATCTCCTACAACAGAGGTCATAGCACCCAAACCTACAATTTCTGCCCCTAAATTTTCAGCAATCTTTACTGCTTTTATTATTTTCTTTAAAACATAATCTTCAGGCAGTTTAAGCATTTGTTCAGAAGTCAGAGGAACCGCTACAAACCATCCTTCTGTCTCGGCATATTCGCTTCTTACCCCTGTAATTTCAGATACCTTCATCGGCGGAAGGAGCCTTGTGAAGCCCTCCACCACCCATTTAGGGAATTTTTGCATCACTTTAAACTTGCGACTTACATCCTCGTATTCTATAGGATGAATTATAAAGCCGAATTTATGCACTCTCATTACCCCCCTTTTTTTGTAAATACTCTACTCTCGGCTCAAAGCCTATTTTGTCCAAAAGCTCCTCATAATCTTTAGTCGTCATCTCCTCCTGCTTTTTACCTGCTATTGCCACAAGAACTCCTTCCATCACATTTGTACCGAAGGATCTCCCATTTATATTAGGGGTGGTGGTAATCAAAATTTCAACCCCTCTCTGCCTCAAAGTTTCAACATCTTCTGGAGTTACAGTATTTGTAACTATGACCTTCCCTTTTAAATCTTCAGGCATGAACCTTTTTATAAACAAAAAGTCGCCTGCTATTATGTCCGCCTCTTTATAAAATCTTTCATATTTTTTGCTGTCCATTTTTAATTGCTTCTCTCCAGTAGGATATATCATTTCAAAGGGCAGACGAACCACTACTGGAACGATTATAAAAGAGAGAAAATAGACAAGCCTCAAGGAATGCAAAGGAATAGGCACATTGAGTGCGAACATCAGGTCCCCTATTATGAGGGAAGCCCCCTCTTCTTCAAAAGCCTTTGCCATTCCGTATCTATCCATTGCACTGGTGATAAGCACTTTTTTCCCTCTTAAGTCAACTATTCCCTTTTGCTGTATGTATTTTATTACTCTTCTTTCAAGGGTATTCTTAAGTCCCGAACCATCTACAATAGGGGTAATTTTCGCAGCATTCTTTAAAGGCAGAGCATCTCTTATCACATACCTCTTGTTTCCTGCAGAAAGATATAAGTCTATTCCACCCATACCAAAAGCGTCCACTTTTCCGTCAAGCTCTTTTATCATCTCTACAGCCTTTTTTAAATCTCCGTCAGTGCCAATTCTTTCGATTATAAACTTTTCCCCCAAAATCTCTATCTCTGCTTTTTTGTTCCTAGTAGAAGACCCTAAACTTATGCTTACGACCCTCTTCATTTTTTCACCCTCTCAAAGAATCTAATATGTCTTTTATTACCTTCGGATCTACATACACATCTTCTGTAAGCGGAGAATGTCCAATGTTTACAGTTATTATGTCTTTGTCAAAAATGGCTTCCATAAGCTGGCTTCTCTTGTCTGACCCTAAAAATATTATCACGTCATGAGACTGAACCTTAGCAATAAGGTCCATCACCATGTTAAAGAGCTCTGCACCGCTCATGCTTTCAGCTATGCTAAGCCTTTCTTTTTCCGATAAGAGAAGAGTAAAATTAACCCCCCATTCTTTCAAAAGCTCCTCAAGCTCTCCCTTGTTTTTTATTGGGAAACCAACCACCGCAATATTTCCGCCTTTTCTTACCTCTGCTAGATTTTCAAGACGTGATATAAAGCTTCTGTCCACTTTAAAGCGGTCTGCCACCTCTTGCTGCGAAAAACCGTTCTGCCGCATTTCAATCATCTTGTCTATGATGCTGTGAAGTTTGTTTAAATTAATTATTTTGTCCCCCACTTTTACAAATTTCATCTCACAACCTCCGATGTGCACATTTTGTGCTCACGCTGATTACAATTTTACTACTTTTTAAAAAAAATTTCAAGGCAGATTCACTGCCCCCAAAATTTTTCTATAGGCTTGAGAAGAAAACTTATTATGCGATTTGCAGGAATAATCTGTATATTTAGGACATAGAAAAGATTGAGCACATACCCAGCTATAAGGAATATAAAAAACACTACGACTTCTTTTAGTCTTTTTTCTCTTAAAAGCCTTGGAACTTCCAGCATAGAAAAAAAGATAAACAAGAGAGTCAAACCCAAAATTTTAAAAGCCATCTATATCACCTCGGATGTATTGGTTTGGATGAAAGTCCAGAACGGCGGATGTGCGTCTTAACAGTTACATTAAATTTTATATCAGGGTAAATATTTTCCCAGTCTTCCACAACTTTTTTCCACACTTTAGGCTTGCTTCTGTGAAGAATTTCTACAAATCCTACTACATCTGCATTGTATTTTTTTTGAAGTATGTTCAAAGCTCTCTCTATAGCAGATTTTATTTTACTGCTCACAATAACTTCTAATTGCTGTAGTTTTTCAGGCTCTGTGATGTCATACTTGGTCTCCTGTTCATTTAAATAAGCTTCTACATTTACTTTTATGTTAAATGAGATTTTATCCCCCTCAACTACAGGCTTAATCTCTGTTTTTGCTTTGGTTATCACAAGGGAGATGTGAGCTTTTTCGCCTTTTAATCCTTTATCAAGTGTTAAAGTGCTCCTTTTTAACTTGTTCATTAGCACAGTTACAGCTTTTGTATCCTGCTCTTCTAAAAAGCCTATGAGCTTATCATTGTCAAAAACTGCTGAACCTACAAGCCTTACTCCCACAGCTTTGCCATCTTTCTTTACAATCTCAAGCTTACCTGTGATAGGGGCTTTTTTAGGTATTTCCAGTGTCTGGATAAATTCATTTAAGTCGCATACATAAGAGGAAGAAGTGTTTGCTTGATTTGATATAATCCCGAGGACTTCTTTATAAGGATACCTTTCCAAGGTACTTGAAGAAGGAATATTAAAAAGCTCGTGTATGCTGCCTCCTGTGACAACTAAAATGTACGCCGTTCTTCTAAACTCCGGATTTCTCGTCATAAAGTCAAGAGTCTGATATATGCCTGATCTAGCAAATTTTTCATCTAAAAATATTATCTCGTTATACTGCATAAACAAAGAGCGGGGAAGCTCGTCATTTAAATTGGCAAAAGCCTTGGCAAAGTCCACTCCATTTGCTTGAAAAACAGCGTAAGGCTTTCCAACAGCGCTTCCTCCCCCTGTTCCACCTCCAGGTCCTCCGCCGCTCACTAAAAGCCCAGGTTTTAAAATCTCCACTACAAGGTGAATCATTCCATCTTCTCCTTTTTCAATTCCCAAACCTTGCACAAAGGCCAGCTGATTTATCTCTCTTTTATCCCAGCATCCCTCAGTAACGAGTAAAGTCGTCAAAAGAATTAATATCATCGCTACAACTTTTTTCCCTCTCATTATCCTCTTTTATCCTCCTGCCTTATTATGTTTTTCCTCTGTATAGTTCTAGGCCTTAGTATTTTTGCCCACCACGGTACTCTCATAAACACATCAGTCAGTTCCTGAGATCTGCACGGGGTTATTGGTGAAAGATAGGGAACTCCAAAAGATTCTAAAGAGGCCATGTGAGCCAGCACCATCATTATCACCATTATTATCCCAAAAAAGCCCAAGGTCCCTGCCGCTATCATTATGATAAACCTAAGAAGCCTAAAAGTTATAGCTACATTAAAGGCAGGTATGGCAAAGGAAGCAATACCTGTCATAGCCACTACAATGACCATGGCAGGGGAGACAAGGCCAGCTTGAACAGCTGCCTGCCCTATCACAAGGCCCCCGACGATGCTCACTGCTTGACCTACCTGCATTGGAAGCCTGATTCCTGCTTCCCTCAGTATTTCAAAGGTGACCTCCATAAACAAAGCTTCTAAAAGGGCCGGAAAAGGAACTCCTTCCCTCTGGGCAGCAATTGATATGGCCAACTGCGTTGGTATCATCTCCTGATGAAATGTGGTTTCTGCTATGTATATAGAAGGAAAAAGGAGAGCTGTTATCATGGCTATTATCCTCAATACTCTGAGGGCAGAAGACAAAAAATATCTTTCGTAGTAGTCTTCTCCTGCCTGAAAAAATTGTGCAAATACAGCCGGAACAGTCAATACAAAAGGTGAACCGTCCACAATTATAGCTACTTTTCCCTCTAAAATCTCTGCGGCTATCCTGTCTGGCTTTTCCGAATGAGCGATCTGGGGAAAAGGAGAAAACGGATTATCTTCTATAAATTCCTCAATATATCCGCTGTCAATTATCCCATCAATCTGTATCTTCTTAAGCCTTTTTTTGACTTCTTGAAGAACTTTATCATCTGCGATTGATTTTATGTAAGCGATTGCCACATCTGTCTTTGAGTATTTTCCTATTTTCATGTCCTCAATCACAAAATCAGGGTGCTTTATCCTCCTTCTTAACATAGAAGTGTTAATCCTTAAGGTTTCAACAAATGCCTCTTTAGGTCCCCTCACATAGGACTCAGTAGTAGATTCGCTTATATTTCTCCCTTCCCAACCTTTTGTGGAAAGGATTAATGCTTTTTTAATTCCATCGATTAAAAGGACAGTTTCTCCAGACAGCAGGTCATCCATCACATCGCCAATCTTGTCTTTTACATTCACCTCTCCTATAGTGACAAAGAGTTCTCTTACCCTTTCAAAAAATTCGTCTCCTGTTCCTGGGTTTTCATCAATTTTCTGAGTCTCAATCATGAGGGGAAATAAAACATTGTGGGCAACTAAGGACTTGTCTGCCAATCCATCTATGTAAATAAGACAGGCAGGTATCTTTCTCCTCCCAATTTTTATATTTCTAAAAACCACATCGTTATTGCCAGCTAAAAGCGTGTTAAAGATGTAAGTATTTTCTTTTAAATCTTTTGTCAAATACATGTACTCGTAATTGTCTCGAATGTACTGGGGGTCCGGCAGTTTGCGAGCCATTTTTTCACCTCCAAAGATTATTATTTCATTTTTTGGAGAATATTATGTTTTTTTGATGCAAATAATATAAAAAAAGGCACAGAGGGCTGGGATATGCTTAAAGGAATGGAACAATTTGAAAGGACAAGCGAAAAGAAAATATCGACAAAACAACTGGTATTTTTCCTTGTCACCACAGTTATATCTACAGCAGATGTATTCTTGCCTTCTTTTGTAGCATTGGCTGCAAAGCAGGACTCCTGGATTTCTGTAATAATTTCCTTTCTTGTCTCAAGCGGTATTTTTGTATTTTACTACAAGCTTGCAATGATGTTTAAAGAAGAAATACTTTTTTCTTATGTTGACAAAATTGTAGGAAGTTTTTTAGGGAAAGTGATATCTTTTCTTTATCTCCTTTTTATACTTCACGGAATTTCCCTTGTGATGAGAGAATTAATAGAAATAATGGTAAACGCTTTTATGCCTCATACCCCACCTATAGTGTTTTACGTAGTTTTAATGGTGTCAGTTATGTATACTGTATCAAAGGGATTTCTCGCGATAGTGAAATTGAATGAACTGCTCTTCCCTTTTGGAATGCTTCTTTTAGCTTTTGTAATAGTCCTTGACCTCCCAAAGGTGGACATGAGAAATTTTCTCCCAATACTTGAAAACGGGATAATGGCTCCCATAATCGGTTCTGTGCTCATAACGCCTTTTATGCTGGAGACAGTGATAATACTTTTCATCTTCCCACATATCTCTCAAAAAGAAAAAGCTCTAAAAGGAGGAATTATAAGCCTTGGAATACTTGCTCTGAGCATGATGCTGGGGGTACTAGCTATAGGCATATTCGGGGCAAAGACGGCTGCCAATTTTCAGTTTACAGCTCTCGAAATGGTGAGAAATATAAGGATAAGCGACTACATCCAGAGGTTTGACTCTCTCGTTATGGCCATGTGGCTTATGGGAATTTATATAAAGATCGTAATATTCACCTATCTCTTTGCTAAAGGATTAGCCGAGACCATTAAATCTACTGATTACAGGTTTATACTTCTCCCCCTTGCCACATTGTTAATACCGCTAGCCGAAAATGTATCCGAAAGTTTGGATGGCTTGTACACATATTTTCAGAGGTGTTTCCCCTTTGAGGGATTCTGGTTTGAGGTGTTCTTCCCCCTACTCCTTTACACAATTGCAAAAATTAGAAAAATAAAATGAGAGGAATTATTCTTTATTCCTCTCATATATAATCCTCAATCCCTCTAATGTGAGCATTTCATTGACTGTATCTATTGTCTTCGATTCCTCTGCAATCATATTTGCAAAGCCCCCTGTTGCCACTACATAGGCAGAAGGTGCAAATTCTCCCTTCATCCTCGTGACTATGTAGTCCACCATTCCCACATGCCCGTAGATTATACCTGATTGCATGCTGGCGACAGTGTTTCTGTTTATAACTGTGGGAGGTTTTGTAAGGTCTATCTTCGGAAGCTTTGCAGTCCTTTGGAAAAGCGCATCTGCAGAAATCATAAGCCCGGGAGCAATTATTCCTCCTAAATACTCCCCTTTTTCTGATATCGCGCAAAAGGTGGTAGCAGTTCCAAAGTCTATGACTATTACAGGTCCACCGTAGAGCTCGTACGCCGCCACAGCGTTAACTATCCTGTCTGCTCCAACCTCTTTTGGGTTGTCGTATTTTATGTTTATCCCCGTCTTTATTCCCGGACCTACTACTATAGGCTTTGTCCTGAAGTACTTCAAAGACATGACCTGCAGAGTATTCATAAGGGGTGGAACTACTGAAGAAATTATCACATCATCAATTTCCGTAAGACTTATCCCGTTGTAACCGATAAGCTGGTTTACCAGCATCCCGTATTCATCGTAAGTTTTATTTTTGTCTGTCGAAATCCTGAAGGAGTGAAGGAGCTTTTTCCCTTTAAATACGCCCATGACTATGTTGGTGTTGCCCACGTCAAAAGCTAAAAGCAAATTTATCACCTTCTTTAATTAAAATTAAGCAGGCAAAAAGCCTGCTTTTTATCTATTGTACGCTTTTTTAACTGACTTTACTACAGCAGTTACAAGGAGAGAAGCAACAATTATTTCTGGTATCCCATTCCTTAAAGCCACAAAAGCTGCTACCTGCCAAGGCAGATATTTAAAAATTACCGCCAGGCTTAAAACACCAATAGTATTGGTCAATGTACCGGCTGCTGCAGCAATGGCGCTGTTTTTAGTCCACCTGTAAACGTAGTAAGCTACAACACCTATGAATATTCTCGGCAATATGGCCACCACAGGGTTTGCAAAAAGAGGCGTATTAGCTCTTAAGAAACTGGTTATGCCGAATATGAGCCCGACAAAAGCGCCAACAATTGGTCCTTCCAGTACCCCTCCTATTATAGCTGGAATATGCATAGTAGTGGCACTGGCAATGCCTAAAGGAATATAGCCTAAGACTGTGGTGGACAGCACAATAGCAATTGCTGAGAGCATTCCCGCAACAGCCATCTGCCTCAGCGTAAGCTTCGCAAATACCTGCTTCTCTCTTAAAGTTCTGATCTGCACATTCCACACCTCCGTTCCGGTTCCTTATTAAGGATACCGTTCCGAACGCATGACAATATTAAATTTTTAAAAGCTGTCAGGTTCGAAACCGATACCCGCAGTTTTCATTTTACCATAAAAAATGCTAATTTATCAAGAAGTTTTTATTCCATAGTGACAAGGACATCTCCTGTATTTACAGAAGCCCCTTTTGACACATTCACACTAGCTACAATCCCATCTTCAGGAGCCATTATCTCGTTTTCCATCTTCATGGCTTCTAAAATCAGTAGCACATCCCCTCTTTTTACTCTATCTCCCTCTTTTACTCTGACGTCTAGAATTGTACCAGGCATAGGAGCAGAAACTACTTTAGAGCCTTTTCCTGTAGAAACTTTCTCCTCCTGTTTAGGAACCTCTTTAACCTCCACTATTTCCTCTTTTTTGCTTAGCTCTTTCTCTTCTTCTGCCTTCATCTCTTCTACCTCTACTTCATAAGTCTTGCCATTTACTGTAACTTTGAATTTCCTCATCAACAATACCTGGTTACCCAAACTGTACAAAAATGTACAGTTTAGATAGCTGGGGTATTTGTAGTCCGCCCTTCAGGCTTTCCCAGCCCCAGCAGGCGGTATTTGGGAAAGCCATAGCCCCTGCCCCAAGAAGCAGGAACTTGCGCCCTTAAGGGTCTCTCCACTTACCCTGAATTAGTAACTCTTTCAGGGTAGAGAAGTCTCTTTTTACCTTCTCAGGAGAGAGTGGAGTCACCACCGCTACCTTGAGAACTCGCCAGAAATCATAGATACTAAAACTTGTTCCATCCAGAGGTCTTAGCACCCTTTCTGGCTCACTCTCAAGGCTTTGCAAAAATTTTATTGCTCTGTTTATCTCTTTTAAGTGCCTTTTCTTCAAATACTTGTTTTTGACAGTATTTTTTACGTACTCTTTTAATTCTTCTAGTTCATCTACAGTCAATGCGTTGAGAAACTTTATATAATTATCTGGTATCTTTTCTTGCAGTCCCAATCCTCTTCTTGCTATTACATAGGCTGCTCCCATATCTTTTGTTATCATATACTGCGGTGCATATTTTAACATCCCTATTATTGATGTATAAGCGGGATTAATTTCTATAACTTCTATTCCTTCTCGTTTTGCTAAAACTTTTATCTTTTTTAAAAGTGATTTGTAGCTGAAACTATGTTTTATCCTTCTTGACTTTCTCCCTGAAAAGTCTCCTCTTTTACCTTTGTTTTTTATCTCTAAGTCTTCAATCACTATCGCTTTCCCTTTTTCTTTTGCTAATTTTACTATTTCATGAGCATACTGCCATCTGAAATATTCCCTTTTATCTGAACTGCCACTTGCAAGCTCTGGCATCGGTATACTGCCATAGCTTATTAGATTCCCTTTTTCATCTACTTCTACCCATGATATGTTGTCTGGATATGCATTTATGTCTATTCCTATTGCTCCTTTTTCTTTTGTTATTTTTATTTCTGGATATTCTTCTTCAATAGCAAAATAGGCATATATGCTGCCATTTTTGAGTTTTAATTCTACAGAGTAGGATATGTTTGATTCTGAAATTTCCCTAAAGAGTTCTTCTCTTCTCTTATTCTTTTTATAGCCCGCTTCTATTTTGGCATACACATATTTTCTTTCCCCTACATTTATCCTTAAGAAAGTGCCATTTTTTCTTACTTCTATTCTTGTGTTGAGATTTCCTTTTTTGCTTTTATCCCCTCTTGAATAGAGATTTCTTTTTCTTTTCTCCTGCCACCTAATTTTTAGTTTTTCATATCCTTTCCCATTTATATGGCGCTTTTTAAGTTTCCCAAATAAGTCTCTTCCTCCAAAAATGACTTTCTTTGGATTGTTGCCTAATTCTCTAGCAGATTCTAGTGTGCTTCTTGCTTTCATTATTGCATCATCTACATATCTTGAGTTTAAGTCAAACATCCCCTGAAGGTCTCTTTTTAAGGTTTTTCTATCATAACCTTCTAAAAGCCTTTTGTATGCAAATCTCATGCAGGATGACCATCTTCTCATTAAGTCTAATACTATTTGTTTGTCTTCTTTGTTTAGAAAAATGAGTTTAGCCTGTATTACTATCATGTTTTTTACCACCTCTTTGTCCGTAAATTCTTGCTGCGAAAGATGTTACTATTGCTATTAAGTTCTCTGCTAGCTCTTTATTTCATTTACCCCACTTGCTATCTCATGTATGACTTCATACTGCCATCTTTCTTCCTTTTGGTGTTCTAACTGGGGTTATTAATCCTTCCTTCTCCCAGTTTATTAATGTAATTCTGCTTATATCATACAGCTCTTTAACCTTTTTTATGGTTAATAACATTTATCATCACTCAATTAAAATTATATCATTTTTTACTACTAATTTAAACTATTTTGACCTCCTTAAAAACCGTGCTTGCATCTGCTCTACTCTTCCAACTACAGACCACAGAGGAACTGCCTCTGAGGTCTCCCGTATAGACCTTATGTAAAAGGTCGTCCCTTCATCCATATAATAGGAAATAGCAGCCATAATCGCTGCGACTACTTCGTCACTAAGTTCATCCTTTACCTCTTCTCTTTCTTCTATTTCCTGCTTTTTTTCTTCTTCAAACGCCTTTTTAAAAAATTTTAAAATCCCTTCCATATTTTATCACCCTATAGAGGAATATTGCCATGCTTCTTAGCTGGCCTTGTTTCTCTTTTACTTCTTAACATCTCAAAAGCAGAAATGAGTCTCGGCCTTGTCTCAGACGGAATTATCACATCGTCCACATAGCCTCTTGCTGCAGCCCTGTAGGGATTTGCAAAATTTTCTCTGTACTCCTTTATTTTCTGCTCTCTTACTTCAGCTGGATTTTCCGCTTCGTTTATCTCATTTTTAAACACTATATTAGCTGCTCCTTCTGGACCCATAACTGCAATTTCAGCAGTGGGCCATGCAAAAACTATATCTGCTCCTAAATCCTTACTGCACATAGCAAGATAGGCTCCGCCATAGGCTTTTCTCACAATTAGAGTGACTTTTGGAACTGTGGCTTCTGAATACGCGTAAAGCATCTTAGCCCCATGCCTTATTATTCCGCCGTACTCTTGATTTGTCCCCGGTAAAAAACCTGGAACATCTACAATGCTCAATATTGGAATATTGAAGGCATCGCAAAACCGTATAAACCTCGCTGCCTTGTCAGAAGCATTTATATCAAGTACCCCTGCTAAAACCCTAGGCTGATTGGCGACAATTCCAATGGTTCTGCCGTTCAACCTCGCAAAAGCGGTAATTATATTTTCTGCGTACATCTCCTGTGATTCAAAGATTTCGCCTCTATCCACTATCTCCCTAATCAATTCCTTCATGTCATAGGGTTTATTAGGATTGTCTGGCACTATTTCCATAAGCCTTTCTGAAGTCCTGTTGGGATCGTCTCCCGTTTCATACCGAGGTGGGTCTTCCAGATTATTTGAAGGGAGGTAGCTTAGAAGCTTTCTGACCATTTTTAATACTTCTTCGTCATTGGGTCCTCTAAAATGAGCAACTCCGCTCACTCTGTTGTGAGTGATAGAACCACCTAACTCTTCTGGAGTAACCTCTTCTCCTGTAACAGCTTTTATCACTTGAGGGCCTGTTATGAACATCTGGCTGGTTTTGTCTACCATGAATATAAAGTCAGTAAGGGCTGGAGAGTACACTGCTCCTCCTGCACTGGGGCCCATTATTACGGAAATCTGAGGTATAACTCCTGAGGCCAGAGTATTTCTGTAAAATATTTGGCCGTAGCCTGAAAGAGCATCCACACCTTCCTGTATTCTGGCTCCTCCCGAGTCATTTAGCCCAATTAAGGGTGCTCCCATTTTCATAGCCATGTCCATGACTTTTGTTATTTTCTTTGCGTGGTATTCTCCCAAAGACCCTCCTAAGACGGTAAAATCTTGAGCATACACGTAAACGAGCCTTCCATCAATCGTTCCGTACCCTGTCACAACTCCTTCTCCCGGGTACTTTTGTTTTTCCATTCCAAAGTCATAGCAGCGGTGCTCCACAAAAGGGTCCAGCTCTACAAAACTTCCCTTGTCAAGGAGGATATTTATTCTCTCTCTCGCTGTGAGCTTCCCCTTTTCGTGCTGCGCTTTAATTCTTGCTTCTCCGCCGCCCTCTTCTGCTTTTGCCCTCCTCTTTTTCAGCTCTTCTATCTTTTCCTGGACGCTCATCAAGACGCCTCCTTAATAAAATAAAGTTTTAGTAGCAGTTATTATTAGTACCTACTATAATATAACATACGAGAAGAAAAAGCTCAACAACTTTCACTTCCTCTCACAAAGCTCCAACAATACTCCATTTGCGCTCTTTGGGTGGACAAAGGCAATTTTCGCCCCTCCTGCCCCATACCTTGGCACTTCATCTATGAGCTTTACTCCTTTTCCCTTCAACTCCTCTAACGCCTTTTCAATGTCATCTACCTGAAGTGCTATGTGGTGTATGCCTTCCCCTCTTTTTTCTATAAATTTAGCGACAGGCCCATCCTCTGATGTGGACTCTAAAAGCTCTATCTCGCTCTCCCCAACTGGAATAAAGGCCGTCTTTACCTTCTGCTCCTTAACTTCTTCTATCCCTGTCACTTTCAAGCCCAGCACTTCTTCATAAAACTTTCTCGCTTCTTCTATGCTCTTTACTGCTATTCCTATATGGTCTACCTTTTTAATCACATCATTCCCTCCTCTCAAGTATTTGCCTATAGAGAGCTTCTGCAACTGTATAAGGGTCAATTTCTTTAGCCATGACTTTTTGAATTTTCTGGTCAAATTCTTCGTTTCCCATTTTTGCAAACACGTCTTTCATAAGCTTATTTTTTACACTTTCTGTTATTTCCATTTTTATTCTGTTTTTTCTCCTCTCTTCAAGCTGACCGCTTGAGATGAGGTACTCTTTATGAGAATGAATTTTTTCAAGCACCTCACCTATACCCTTTCCCTCCTGTGCTACTGCTTTTACAACAGGAGGTCTCCACTCCTTTGGCATATCTAAGTCAAGCATCATGTTAAGCTCTAATACAGTTTTATCAGCTCCTTCTCTGTCGCTTTTGTTTACAACGAATACATCTGCTATCTCCATTATTCCAGCCTTTATGGCCTGTATATCATCTCCAAGTCCGGGCGCTAAAACCATCACCACTGTATCAGCTATTTTTATTATGTCTACCTCTGATTGGCCTACTCCTACAGTCTCAACAAACACGTAGTCCATCCCTGCTATATCTAAAATTCTCACCGCCATATAGGTTCCTTTTGAAAGCCCTCCGAGATGTCCTCTTGTCCCCATGCTCCTTATGTAGACATTGGGATGTGTGGTCAAATCCTGCATCCTTATCCTGTCGCCAAGTATAGACCCGCCAGTAAAAGGACTCGTAGGGTCAACAGCTATTATTCCTATTTTTTTCCCCTCTTCCACCAAATTCTTTACCAATCTGTCAGTCAAAGTGCTCTTGCCAACCCCTGGCGGTCCGGTAATGCCAACTATATAGGCATTGCCGGACCTTTTGTAAAGTTTTCTTATTATCTCCCTGGCTTTTTCTTCGTCGTCTTCAGCGTAGGTTATGGCTCTTGCTATTGCTCTTTTGTCTCTATTAAGAAGCAGCTTTTCTAATTCCATCATTTTTTTGCCAACCTCTTAACATTGGCTTTTATATATTCAATGACTGCTGAAGTGGGAGTGCCAGGGGTGAATATCTCTGCTATGCCGTGCTCTTTCAAAAAGGGAATGTCTTCTTCTGGTATCACACCTCCGCCTATCACCAATATGTCCTCTGCCCCTCTCTCTTTTAGAAGCTTTGTTATTTTGGGAAAAAGTGTATTGTGAGCACCTGAGAGTATACTCAATGCAACTACGTCCACGTCTTCCTGTATGGCTGCCTCCACTATCTGCTCAGGTGTCTGCCTTAATCCTGTGTATATCACTTCCATGCCGGCATCTCTTAAGGCTCTTGCTATCACCTTTGCGCCCCTGTCATGCCCGTCCAAGCCGGGTTTCGCCACCAGTACCCTTATAGGCCTTTCCATGCTTATAACCTCCTATTTCAGAATATTATCTGCTGTTGATACTCACCAAAAACAGACCTTAAAACATCTGTTATTTCCCCTAGCGTAGCGTATTCTCTCACTGCATCCAGTATCCATGGCATCAAATTGTCATCGCCTTCTGCCGCCTTTTTCAAAGCCTTTAAAGCTTTTTCCACCCGTGCATTATCTCTCATTTCCTTTACTTTCTTTATCTTTTCCCTCTGCACTATTTCCACTTGAGGGTCCACTTTCAAGAGATTCTTGGGAGGTTCCTCTTCCATCTGGAATTTATTAAGCCCTACTATTATTCTCTTCCCTGACTCTATTTCCATCTGATACCTGTAGGCGCTTTCCTGAATCTCCCTCTGCATATACCCGAGGTCTATCGCTTTTACTGCTCCTCCCAGTTCATCTATCTTTTTTATATACTCAAAAGCTCTCTTTTCTATCTCATCCGTCAGGTATTCGACATAGTAAGATCCCGCCAACGGGTCTGGCGTGTCACAGACGCCACTTTCATAAGCTATTATCTGCTGCGTCCTTAATGCAATCCTGACAGAATCCTCCGTAGGAAGAGCTAGCGCTTCATCTCTGCTGTTTGTGTGAAGTGACTGAGTTCCGCCTAATACTGCAGCCAAAGCCTGAATGGTCACTCTTATTATGTTGTTGTCAGGTTGCTGGGCAGTCAAAGTAGACCCAGCCGTCTGAGTGTGGAATCTCATCATCATAGAACGGGGGTCTTTAGCGCCAAATCTCTCCTTCATTATTTTTGCCCACATTCTCCTAGCGGCTCTAAATTTAGCCACCTCTTCAAACAAATCGTTGTGAGCGCTGAAAAAGAAGGAAATCCTCGGTGCAAACTCGTCCACATCTAACCCTGCTTTTATTGCTGCATCTACGTATGCTATTGCATTTGCGAGGGTGAATGCAACTTCCTGTACAGCTGTCGCTCCTGCTTCTCTCATGTGGTAACCGCTTATGCTTATTGTATTCCATTTAGGCACATATTTGGAGCAGTACTCAAATATATTGGTGATGAGCCTCATAGAAGGACCTGTAGGAAAGATGTAAGTACCCCTTGCCACATACTCCTTTAATATGTCGTTCTGTATAGTGCCATTCAGTTTATCAGGAGAGACCCCTTGCTTTTCAGCAACCGCAATGTACATGGCAAGAAGTATAGCGGCTGGAGCATTTATGGTCATGGAAGTGCTGACTTTGTCAAGTGGGATCCCGTCAAACAGTATTTCCATGTCGTAAAGTGAATCTATCGCTACTCCTACTTTTCCCACCTCTCCCTCTGCCATAGGGTGGTCTGAATCATATCCTATCTGGGTCGGAAGGTCAAAGGCTACGCTTAACCCCGTCTGCCCCTGCTCTAAGAGGTATTTAAATCTCTTATTAGATTCTTCAGCAGTGCCGTAACCGGCATATTGCCTCATTGTCCAAAATCTTCCTCTGTACATGGTGGGCTGTACGCCTCTGGTGTACGGATATTCCCCCGGGAACCCCAGCTTTTCAAGGTAATCTATACCCTTAACGTCCTCCGGCGTATAGATAGGCTTTATCTCTATCTCTGAAGATGTCTTAAACTCTTCTTTCCTCTCAGGGAATTTTGCAATAGCTTTTTCCCTATGATTTTTCTCCCAATCCTCTCTTTTCATTTTTATTTCCTCTAGCTTCTTTTCATCGTACATAACGCGAATTCCCTCCTTTAATTTTCCCCTCTACATTATAGCATAATTTTTAACAATTGTTTACCTTTTCAAAAAAAATAAAAAGAAAAGCGGCAAAAGTCTGCCGCTACTTAGACATTTCTCTTATAACTTCTTCTAATTCCTTCACTATTTCGCTTATTCCAAAATAGCTTTTTTGCATTTTTAGCTTGGAAAGTAGCCTTCTGTACTGCTTGAGAGTCCCCATTATAATGACATCTGAACTATCTACACTCATGTTCACACAGCCTCTTGCAACAGCAGCTTCTCCACCAGCCGCCAGCATCTCCTGTTTTACAATGTTAGCGGCAGCAGGGTGGACATCGTAAAGCTTGACCACCCTGAAAACTGCCTTTGGAGCCATTATATCAACAGAAATCTCTTCAGCTTTTATTTGGCTTAGCTCTCTTTTGGCCTCCGATAAATTATCTATCTTCAAAACTTCTCTCCTCATTTTCAGTCCCTAGAACAACCCCTTTATTCTACCATTTTCATCTATATCTATGTTCTCAGCGGCAGGGTGTTTTGGAAGCCCTGGCATTGTCATTATGTCACCTGTCAGAGCAACTATAAACCCGGCACCTCTAGAAATTCTTAATTCTCTTACGGTTATCTTAAATCCTCTAGGACGCCCTAAAAGCTTGGGGTCATCTGACAGGGAATACTGGGTCTTAGCTACTACTATAGGCATCTTGTCAAGTCCTAATTTCTCTATATTAGCTATATCCTTTAAAGCACTTGCAGTATATTCTACGCCGTCAGCCCCGTATATCTCAGTAGCGATTATGTGGAGCTTATCCTTTATAGGCAAGTTTACATCGTATAGGAATCTGAAATTAGAGGGAGTGTCCGCAGCTTTTATTACTTTTTCAGCAAGTTCTATTCCGCCTTCTCCACCTTTCTCCCAAACCTCTGCCACCGCCATATCTACACCTATTCTGTCACAAGCTTTTCTCACTTCTTCAATTTCTCTTTCTGTATCAAAGACAAATTTGTTAAGCGCAACCACCACAGGCACGCCAAATTTCCTTACATTTTCCACTTGCTTTTCAAGGTTTTCTATTCCCCTTCTTACTGCCTCTACGTCCTCCTTCTGCAAATCCTCCTTCTTCACTCCCCCGTGCATCTTCAAAGCCCTTACCGTTGCCACAACTACAGCAGCATTTGGAGTGAGACCTCCAAACCTCGCCTTCACATCGAAAAATTTTTCTGCTCCCAGATCTGCTCCAAAACCTGCTTCTGTCACCAGATAATCTGCAAGCTTTAACCCATATTTTGTCGCAATCAAGCTGTTGCATCCGTGAGCGATATTTGCAAAAGGGCCTCCATGGACAAAAGCTGGAACGTTTTCAATCGTCTGTACCAAATTAGGCTTTATAGCATCCTTTAAAAGCACTGCCATTGCCCCGTCTGCTTTTAAATCCCTTGCAGTTACAGGACTTCCATCTTTGTCATAAGCTACTATTATATCCCCCAGCCTTCTCTTTAAATCCATTAAATCGTGAGAAAGGCACAGAATTGCCATTATCTCCGAGGCAACAGTTATTATAAAGCCGTCCTGCCTTGGATAGCCGTTAGCTTTTCCTCCTAGCCCTACTATTATTTCCCTTAAAGCCCTGTCATTCATGTCCATTGCTCTTTTCCACGTTATAGTCCTTATATCGATATTTAGCTCATTCCCATGGTGAATGTGATTGTCAATCATAGCAGCCAGCAAATTGTGAGCCGCTGTAATGGCATGTATATCTCCAGTAAAATGCAAATTTATATCTTCCATAGGTACTACTTGAGAATAACCGCCTCCAGCTGCTCCTCCTTTTATTCCAAAGGAAGGACCTAAAGAAGGCTCTCTCAAGGCAATCATGGCTTTTTTCCCTAATTTTGCAAGAGCTTGCCCCAGTCCTACAGTCGTCGTGGTCTTTCCCTCTCCAGCAGGGGTGGGAGTTATAGCTGTAACTAAGATGAGTTTTCCGTCTTTCCTGTCTTTAATTTTATCCCACAAAGCGGGGGAAATCTTAGCTTTGTATTTGCCGTAATATTCCAGATAATCCTCCTCAATGCCCAATTTTGCTGCCACATCTCTTATGTGCAGCATCTTCGCTTCCTGAGCTATTTCAATATCTGATTTCATAACAAATCCCCTCCAGCTTTTTATTTTTCTCCCAAAACAACCTTTACAAGAGTTCCTTTCCCTTTCTTGCTGTAAATTTTAAGGTCTCCGTTGTACATATCAGCAATGCTCTTACAGATGGCAAGCCCCAATCCTGTCCCATCTTTCTTAGTAGTGAAAAGCGGTTCTATCACTCTTTTTAAATGCTTTTTCTCTATACCACCCCCGTTATCAGCTATTCTCAAAATCAGTTTCTTTAAGTACGGGCTGTATTTTGTGCTCAATACTATTTTACCATTGTTTTCAACAGCGTGCATAGAGTTTTGAACAATATTTAGTATGAGCTGTTTTATGTGATTTTTGTCTATCTTCATAAGAGGTACATTTCCAAACCTCTTTTCAAGTTTAATCCCTTTTTTGACCATTTCCGCTTCAAAAAGAAGCAGATATTGATTTATCACCGCATTTACATCTATCTCTTTTTCTTCCTCCCCTTCTTCATTGCTCTTTATTATCCCCAAATAGTTTCTGATAAGCCCTAGAACTCTGTCCACTTCGTCTAGTATAGTCTCATAGTAGGTAAAACTATCGGGATGCTTCACTTGCAAAAGCTGTATAAACCCTTTTATGGAGGTTAAAGAATTTTTTATTTCATGAATAGTAGTAGCTGCAAACTCCCCTGCAATAGTGTATTTCTCCGTCTGCTCCATCAATTTTTTATACCTTAAATCTTCAGTGATGTCTTTTGCAATAATAATCTTCCAATGATTGTTCATAAGTTTTCCGTATTTTAATAAAAGCACCCTTTCTTCATTCCCGTCACGAGAAGGTACAACAATTTTATCTCCCCTCAAAAGGCTTATTTCCGAAAAATCAGGTTTGTATCTTTTGATGAGGTCTAAAAATTTGGTATTTATAAACTTTACGTACTTTATCCCAAAAAGCTCACAGGCCTTGTTGTTGACATAAACTACATTAAACTTTCCATCTACTACTATTACCCCCTCTTCTGTCACCTCAAGCACATTTGCCGAAGCCTTAAACAAATCGAGCGGATAATCCAAACGTCCCTTTACATAATCCCTTAACTTTACAAATCCCAAATAGGCTACTTTTTCACCAGCAGTATTTGTAATAGGACTGAACTTTATCCCAAAAGACATGCGTATATTGTATTTTCCAGTTAATTCTATTATAAGCCCTTCTTCATAAGGGCCTATTTCCTTATATTTCAACACGCTGTGAAAAAAATAGTCGTAGTCCTCCACATCCTCATGGGTATAGCCTAAAATTTCTAACAACCTGGTATTTATGTGAACTACTTTTCCTTTTAAGTCTTTTAAGACAAAAAAATCATGAGCATTGTCAAGAAGATTGCATATCCACTGCAGCGAATTTTTCTGTGTAGAAGATGATTTATGGCTTTTCATGGCTGTTCCCTCCGCTTTCCTCCCTCATCTTCTGTAGGAAAAACGCTTCTACTAATTATATTAGACATAAACAGGCAAAATTCCTTCTTCTTTTCAATAATTTTTTTATTGTTAACTAAAGTTTTTATAAAAAAAATTGTATAAGTCTTGCGACTTATACAATTCAGGCAAAAGAAACCCCTTCTATTTCTTCTCCATTAAATACTTTTTCAAACTCTTCTCCATTGAGCTTCTCTTTTTCCATAAGGGCCTTCGCCACTCTGTGAAGTTTATCTATATTCTCTTGTAGAAGGCTTTCCGCTCTCTTATAAGCTTCCTCTATTATTCTCCTTATCTCTCTGTCTATCTCTGCAGCCACTTCCTCACTGTAGTTTCTCGTCCTTCCTAAATCCCTTCCTAAAAACACTTCTTCGCTTTTTGTGCCAAAAGTCATAGGACCTAATCTGTCGCTCATTCCATACTCTGTCACCATTTTCCTGGCAATATTGGTAGCTCTTTCTATATCATTCTGAGCGCCAGTGCTTATATCATTTAGCACCAACTTCTCAGCAGCGCGCCCTCCCAAAAGGTGAACTATTTCATCCATCATCTCTGACTTTGACATGTAGTACTTGTCTTCTTCGGGGAGAAGCATCGTGTAACCTCCAGCTCTCCCTCTTGGAATGATGGTAACCTCGTGAACAGGCGGAGTCGTGGGCAAAAGCTTCGCAACAACAGCATGCCCTGCTTCGTGATAGGCTACCAATTTTTTGTCTTTTTCAGACATGATTCTACTCCTTTTTTCAGGCCCAGCTACGACTCTGGTGATAGCTTCCTCCAATTCTGCCATGGTTATCTGCTTTAAACCCTTTCTTGCCGCCAGCAGAGCTGCCTCATTCATCACATTTTCTAGGTCAGCCCCTGTAAAGCCCGGCGTCCTCCTGGCAATAACTTGAAGGGACACGTCAGGCGCCAGAGGTTTATTTCTAGCGTGGACTTTCAAAATTTCTTCTCTCCCTTTTATGTCAGGAATATTGACCACAATATGCCTGTCAAACCTCCCAGGCCTTAAAAGGGCGGGATCCAGTATATCAGGCCTGTTTGTAGCTGCAATTACGATTATCCCTTCATTTACACTAAATCCGTCCATCTCAACCAATAACTGGTTCAATGTTTGCTCTCTCTCGTCATGCCCTCCACCCAGACCTGCCCCTCTCTGCCTACCTACAGCATCTATCTCATCTATAAACACTATACAAGGTGCGTTTTTCTTCGCTTGCTCAAAAAGGTCTCTTACTCTCGCTGCACCCACACCCACAAACATCTCCACAAAGTCAGAACCGCTTATGCTGAAAAAGGGAACCCCTGCCTCTCCTGCAACAGCTCTTGCCAGAAGAGTCTTCCCCGTGCCCGGTGGCCCTACTAAAAGCACTCCTTTAGGAATTCTCGCCCCTAATTCAATAAATTTTTTTGGATATTTCAAAAACTCTACAATCTCTTGGAGTTCTTCTTTTTCTTCATCTGCACCCGCCACATCATTAAAAGTAACTCTTTTGTCCTTATCTGTAACCATTCTAGCTCTGCTCTTGCCAAAAGACATCACCCTGCTTCCTCCCCCGCCCTGTGCTTGCTGCATAAATATATACCAGAAGAGAATGAGCACACCCACCAAGAACAGGGAAGGAAGCATTTGAACCCACCAAGGCGGTCCCACCTGGGGCTCATATTTAAAATCCAGTTTGCCTTCCAATATATACGGGTCCACAAAAGACATAAAATTGGTTATATCAGGCACACTGCTTTCAAACTCGGTGCCGTTTTTGAATACGCCTTTCACCTGATTACCCGAAAGAGTAATACTTTTTATCTGATTTGCACTTATATACCTTACCAGCTCTCCATAGTCTATTTTAGTTACCTGAGGCGTTGCTTGAGAATAAAGCTGTACCATCGCATATATAGCTATGAAAATGAGGAGATAAAGTACCATGCTCCTGAAAATTTTATTGTTATCTTTCAAATAAGGCCCCTCCTTCAAACAAGTCCCACTACTTTAATCTATAATACCATATAAAGAACAAAAAACCAAATCATTTATAAAGCTCTGGCTTTAAAACCCCTATAAAAGGAAGGTTTCTGTACTTCTCCGCGTAATCAAGGCCATACCCTACGACGAACTTATCAGGGATCTTAAAACCACAGTAATCCACTTTCACATCTGCCTCTCTTCTTTCAGGTTTATCTAAAATCGTGCAAATCTTTAGGCTTCTCGGTTTTCTTCCCAACAGTGTCTCCCTCAGATAAGCAAGCGTTAATCCGCTGTCTATTATGTCTTCCACTATCAAAACGTCCTTCCCCTCTATATCTATGTCATGGTCTTTTATTATTTTCACTATGCCAGAAGACTTGGTAGATGACCCATAGCTTGATACAGCCATGAAATCTATTGACAAAGGCAAATCAATGGCACGAGATAAATCTGACATAAACATTATTGCTCCTTTTAAAACCCCAATTAAGACCAAATCCTTACCCTCATAGTCTCTGGTTATCATCTCGCCAAGTTCTTTAACTTTCGCCTTCAACTGCTCTTCTGTTATCAAAATTTCTTCTATGTCTTCCATAGGGCTTGGCATAAAACTACCTCCTCTTTCATTCTTTAGTATATTCAATTACAAGTACCTTTGAAGTATTTTTGTCTACCTTAAACTTCTCACTCATCCTGTAACCTACAACCCACACAATTTCCTTTCCTATAGCTACAAGCGGGATGTAATCCCTTTCTTCTCTGGGTATTTTTTCATCAATAAAAAATTCTTTTAATTTTTTCGTCCCTCTCATGCCAAGAGGCGAAAACCTGTCCCCATCTTCTCTGCTTTTTACAACTATTTCCCCTTTTATTTTGTCATAATCGAAAAATTTTATATACTCCCCCTTGTTAAAATCATCAACCTGTGAAATATCAACTACATAAGCTTTAAATTTGCCAATTCCTTCTATAGTTGTAACTCCAGGAATCTTTAGCACCTCTTTAAATTTTACCTTCTCTTTCGTCTTCTTTTTTCTGATTACAAGATTATTATACATTTTTAAGGCCTCAATTTCAAAAGGTAAATCAATTTTTGATGACGTAGGTTTATCTAAAAGATTTAATACATCTTCCACATGCCCATACTCCAGTCCATCAGTTTCTCCTTTCACGTAAAGATACATCCTTTTCACCAAACGCCTTTTAATAGCCGTATGTTGTGACTTTAAAGCATCTACATCTACTTTTATCTCTTCCCCATTTATTTCGCATATTTGATTAAAAACTTCTTCACACTTAGCTTCCAAATAATCATCTTCCTCTAACAAAATCGCCGCCATCCTAGAGAGATTTTCAACCAAATCTATCTTAAACACCTCTTCAATATACGGAATGACCTTTAGCCTTATCTTATTTCGCGTATACAAATCTTCATAATTGGTATGGTCAATCCTGGGATGCAAATTTTTATCCTTCAGATACTTTTCAATTTCTCTTCTCTCAATCTCAATGAGAGGCCTGATAATATTGCCATTTACAGGCTTTATACCAATAAGTCCCCTAAGCCCCGTCCCTCTCAGGATGTTCAATAAAACTGTCTCTGCTACATCATTTTTGTTATGGGCTACAGCTATTTTGTTTCCTCCTACTTTTTTCAATGTTTCCTCAAAAGCCTTGTACCTTACGTATCTCCCAGCTTGCTCTTCACTTAATCCCATCTTTTTAGCCAGATAAGGGACGTTTTCTTCAAATAAAAAAAAGGGAAGATCTAAGTCTTTACACAGCTTCTCCACAAACTCCGCATCCTTTTTGGCATCTTCTCCTCTTATCATGTGGTTTACATGAACAACATACAATTTCAAATTAAATTTTCCTTTTAGATTAAAAAGTACATCCAACATGCACAGTGAATCGGGGCCTCCTGATATTCCCATTACAATTTTGTCATCTTTTTCTATCATATTGTACTTCTCAATGGTCCTTAAAACCTTCTCAATCATACCAAACCCCTGAAAACTCATAGTCACGCTATACTATGATTATATACTATAGCTCGCTTTAAATCAAACATAAATCTTCTTCCAAATTTTTGCCACTATCACTGTCATGTCGTCTTTAGGTGTATTTTCACACCTTTCTAAAGATTTTTTCATTATATAATCCGCCATCTCCTGGGGACTTATAAAATCTGCTTCGCTTATTACCCTCAAAAGCTCCATCTCTTTTTCTCCCTCAAAGCACTCCAGCACCCCATCCGTAACTAATATCACAAAATCTCCTTCTTTTAACTTCTTTTCATGAAGGTCTGCCTCAATGTCTTCGAGAATTCCTATGGGAAGCGAACTGGACTCTATAACCTCTACTGAAGTTCCTCTCTTTACATAGCTGGCACAAGCTCCAATCTTTATAAACTCAGCTTTTCCAGTGAACTTATCTAAAAACATGATGTCCACAGTGGAAAACATCTCTTCAGCTGACCGCAAGGCTAGAATGGAATTTAAAGTCTGGATGACAAGTTCCCTGTCAAACCCCGCTTCTATAAACTTCTCCAAAAGTGAAATGGCAGTTGTGCTTTCTGCTGCGGCTTTGTATCCAACTCCCATGCCATCACTTAAAGCCACCACATATTTTCCATTGTTAAGGTGCATAAAAGAGTAGGTATCCCCCGAAATCCTGTTTTTCGCCTTGCTCACTTTGCTAACCCCAGTGATGACCTGCAAGCTTTCTGCCTTGGCAAAAGAAAGAACGCATCTTCCCTTAGAATCTATCCCGTAAAGTCTATCTTTCCTTTCATACCTTTCTCCCATTACTTCTGATATTACAGAGGCAATCTTTTTCTCCAAATCCTTTGACAAATACCCCTCTTCTCTGTACACTTTTACGCTTGTGCTTCCGCCATCTGTTTCGTACACCAGCACATCTTCCACCTGTATCCCATTTTTATCTAACTCCAATAGAATGACCTGTTCCAGCTCATCTTTAAAGGATATGTTCATGTTTACCTCCTTTGCAATGTCAGAAATAGCATCAGCAACACCTTTGAGCTGAGCCGCAATAAGTCCTTTTGCATCCTTTAGCCTCTCTCTCCACTGCATGCTTATTTTATAGATTCCAAGATAATATTTAGTAGTTGACATGAGCTCAGAAAATCTAATGCACTTCCTATAAAGCCTATTATCATTTATATCTTTCCTCTTCTCTAAATGCTCCACTAGTTCAAACATAGATTTATAAGTGCTGTAAAAATCTCTGTCCCAGCAGTTTTTATACATAATACATTGAGAACAGGTCTTATTGGCAATTTCCTCAAACAAATAGGAAATATCTTTATGGTCCAGTATTTTTTCATTTGACTGCTTAAAGGTCTTAGAAAGTTCCTCAAAAACTCCCGAGTACTCTTTCAGTTTTGCTGCAATTATTTCCTTTAATTTTCTGCTGTAATCTCTGTCATTTAAGTTTTTATTTCCTTTAATCAATTTTTCAGCTTCTTGAATATACTTCTTCGGAAAAGCTGCAAAGAGCAAAGCCGCCAATCCAATGCCATAAGGGTTTAAACTATTGCCGACTTTAAACCCTGTATAAAAAGCTACTATTGCCGCTCCTATTACAAAACCTGCAATAGTCCCAATCCTGTGCAGTTTGCGAAAACTCCCTCCCAAAAGCCCTCCAAAAGCTAAAACACCTACAATTGAAGGCGCTTCCGCATATGCAAGCACATTCAATACCCCTATAGTCGTCCCTATCGCAGAACCAGCCCCACTGCCTCCCAGATAGCTTATAAAAAGCACCGCAAAGGCTATTGCTATACTATTTAAACTAAATTTCCAAATGCTTAAATTGTGAAGCCCCAGTATAAAAACTGCAGTAAATATCCCTAAAGAAACCAATTCCTCGTTGGAAATTACTTTCCTTGTGCTTCTGTTGACAATGAAAGAAAGAGAGTGGTTAAAAATAAAAACTAATAACATCGCAATAACTGCCTCATATGAACTTAAAAAAACATCAAAATATAAAAAATTGTATGAATAGCTAAAAATCAGCCCTGAAGCGAAAAGAGAAAAAAGAGTGATAAAAGAAGCCTTTAAAGCATTAGTAGGCCTAACCCTCAAAAAAAGTTCCAATAGAAAAATTATAGCCATGCTGAGAAGATACTTAGCACTATTTACTCCTGGCACTGTCAATAACGCCAGCCACACCCCTAGACCTACAAAGAAATACTTTTTCTTGTAAGCGACTAATGCCGCAAAAAAAGCTATCCCAAAAGGAAAAAGCACATAGGAAATGGAAGCTCTTCCTAGTATAAAAGCAAAAATCAAAAACAAAACTGAATTTAAAACATTTTTATAAAAACCCTTGTTGACATTTTCACTTAGCTTTCCTTTCAAAGTTTTCTTGTAAGGAAACACATTTGCGCTTTGCATACCTCCACCACCTTCTATTTTTTCTAAATTATACCATAAAGGTGGTGGATTTATTTGCTATTTTTTGTATCTCACTTCTTTTTGTTTTCGACATAAAAAAATAAAAAGCCTGTAAAGGCTTTTTTGCAGAATAAAAAATGGTGACCCCGACGGGATTCGAACCCGTGTTGCCGCCGTGAAAGGGCGGTGTCTTAACCACTTGACCACGGGGCCCCAAAGCCATTTTTTATTTTATCATATTTTTTCTTGTTGTCAACAATAAAAATTTCCTCTAAAAGCTTATATTCGTAGCTATGTAGATATCTGTCCTTTCAGAAGGTTTTATCTCACCTACTATCCTATACTCTTTTTCAAGATAAGAAGACACATCCACGATGCTAATATTTGCCTCGTGATGGCTACCTCTCTTCCTGTGACTCTCCTCCACAACTTTTTTGCCGTATTCGTTGAGTTCAGATATGACAATTTTCCCTCCTTTTTTACATACCCTCACCATCTCATCCAAAACCCTTTTATAGTCCCTCATATGATGAAGCGCATTGTACGTTGCCACGACGTCAAAGGTTTCGTCCAAAAAAGGAAGGGAATGTCCATCCCCAACCATAAGAAGGACTTTCTCCTCCACTCCGCTTTCTCTTATGAACTCCCTTGCCCTTTTTAAAGCTTCTAGGCTTTCATCCAGAGAAACCACATCATACCCGTACTCAGCAAGCCCTAAAGCCATTCTGCCTCTCCCTGTCCCTATATCAAGAGCAAAGCCTTTGCCTCTTCCTAACATTTCCAGTGCATCTTGTATATCTCTTTCCATCTTATCACCCCAAATTTTAAAAATTTTCTTCAACAAACTCAAAAAACATGATATAATATCAACATGCGAGGCTAATTCCAGCCTTGCATAGTCAAAAGCCAAAACAATGGTGTACATAAGAAAGTCAACCATCGAGTAAAAGAATTAGAAAGTATTCCCATGTACTAATAAAATCACTCCTCCATAATTTAAATGCGGTATTTTTGTACCGCATCCTTTTTTCGCCACATCGATATGCCCCCGTATGGTATAGGGTTCCGCCAAGAGTAGTATATCACAGCCCTCCCTTCTTTGTAAATACCTCCATCAATGGATTTCTTCAGACAAAGCCTTTATCTCATACGCTTTTCCAAAATAATTCGTACCCCATACTCCTATTAATATCATAATCGCCCCAACTACATGGTACCAGTAAAAAACCTCATGCCTTATAGTCACTCCTGCTATAATGGAAATCACTGTAGTCAAATTAGCAAAGACAGAGGCTTGAGAAGCAGGAAGCTTAGAAAGCGCATAATTATTGAGAAAATATGCAACGATTGAGGATAAAATCCCCAAGTAAAGTACTGGAATTAACACTTTATAATTAGCCACACTTGAAAAGTAACTTGAAAGGCTATCCCCTCTTATCACTTTCTCAATTAAATTCAAAATATTAAAAGAGATAGCCCCAAACCACATCATAACAAATGTTATCTCTATAGGAGAAAAAACAGAAGAAAACTTCCTCGCTAAAATCGTGTAAAAAGCCGCAGACAAAACCGCTCCCAGCAAAAATAAAAATCCTAAGAGAGAACTTTTTCCACCTTCTGACCCGGTCATAAAAATTATGAATATAACGCCTGCTACAGATAACAAAATAAACAAAAGCTGGTACAAAGAAGGCCTTTCATTTAAAAATATCACCGCAAGGATTGTGACTGCAACAGGAATCAAGGCTATCATCAGCCCCGAAAGAGAAGAAGAAGTATACTTTATCCCATAAGTCTCAAAAACAAAATATATAAAAGGTTCTGCCAAAGACAATAAAAGCAATGGCTTCACATCTTTCCCTCTGTAATTTAACTTAATTACACCAAAAGCCCAGAGAAGCGTTATGACAATAGATGCTAAAAGAAACCTATATGATATAAGCTCCAAAGGAGATGCCACTTCAAGCCCCATCGCCGTAAACATAAAAGAAAAGCCAAAAATTGATGCCATACCTATTCCTGCTAAATATGGATAATAGCCCTTTATCCTCTCCAATTTAACACCCCCGCGTTTTTTTAAAAACACCGATATAATTATATAACACTTCCCCAAAAAATAAAACCCAGACAAAGGGGACGGTTCCTTTCGTCTGAAAAAGTTTTGTCACAAAATTGATTTCAGATGTGTTATTATTAGTGAAAAGGGACAGGGGAGGTGTTAAAAATAGAGGAGAGTTTTAAAGATATCTTTGAAAGGTATTATCCAAAAGTCTTAAAACAAATCTCCTGGGTTATAAAAGATGAATTTAAAGCAGAGGACATTGCGCAGGAGGTATTCATAAAGTTCTTAAAAAAGCCTCCCCGGCACAATGAAAATATAGGAGGTTGGCTTTCAAAAGTAGCCATGAACCATGCATTAAACTATCTTCGAACAGAAAGAAGCGCAAGAGTAAGAGAAATAAAAGTCTTCCAGCAGAATGAAGAAAAACTTTTGGAAGACCCCGAAGAAATAGCTATAAAAAACTTTGAAAAGTCAAAGGTGAAAGAAGTTCTATTAAAAATGAATAAAAGAGACATGATGTGTTTAATACTTAAGCATTCAGGTTACAGTTATGAAGAAATAGCAGTCGCTTTGGGAATTAAAAAATCCTCCGTAGGAACAACCATTGCAAGAGCTCAGAAAAAATTCAAGGAATTATACGAAAAGGAGGTGTGAAATGTGTGCTACGATGAAGGAACCCTTCAGGCGTATTTAGATGGAGAATTGGATGAAATTACCTCAAAAAATATAGAAGAACACGTAAAAACCTGCAGCACATGTAGGCAAAAATTAGAAGAACTAAAGTTTATAAATGAATTTACAGCAAATGCCTTAAAAACTTCCAATATAGACTTGAATGAAGCGTGGATGACCTTCAATGAAAAATTGAGCAGAGAAAATAATAAAAGAAAGGGAGTGGTATCCTTGTTTACAAAGTACAAAAAGGCTATTGCCGCTGCTTTGATAGTAGCATTTATAGCCGCCTCAGTGTTTTTCCCGCCACTTAAAAATGCGGAAGCCAAACTTTTAAACATATTTAGGCTAAATAAGATGCAGGTTATAACAATAACACCAGATGATATGATGCAAATTCAAAATCAGTTCTACAACGCAGGTGTAAAAAATATAAGCCTTAAAGACTACGGAGAGATTATAAAAGACGGATCTTGGGAAGGGCAGCAAATTTCCCCTGATGAGCTTAACAAAGTAGAATCTGAGCTTGGATATAAAATAAAACTTCCAGCAGATGAAAATTTTGAAATAAAACATGCATATATTACCAAACGCGAGAGTTTAGAATTTATATTAAAAGTTGACAAAATAAATGAACTCATTAAAACATTTGGCGGTACACACTTTTTCCCAACAGAACTTGATAGAAAACCCATTATTATAAATTTTGGCAGGGCAATTGATATGGATTTACAGAGAAAAGGCCGTGAAAAAGATACAGTTGCACTTAACATAGTAAAAACTCCAGAAATAGTGGTGCCAGAAGGGGTAGATGTAGATAAAGTAATTGACGCTTTAGTAAACCTCCCATTTTTACCTGAAAATATAAAAAGGCAAATCGCTGGTGTGACTGACTGGAAAGAGACATTGCCCATACCACTGTCTACGAGTGACAACACTGAAATTAAAGAAATAACCATTCGAGGAAATAAAGGCATTCTCCTTGTTGAAAAATCTGGGCCTTATTTTGTAGCTTTAGGATGGACTGAAAATGGAGCGATATACAACCTCACACTCTGGCTCAATCCGACAGGAGATAAAGGGTCCATTACAAAAGAAGAGGGAATAAATACATTAATTCAAATTGCAAATTCAATGAGGTGATCAAATGGTTCTAGAGACACAAAATCTCACAAAGCAGTTTAACGGAAAAGGCGGTTTTAAAGAAGTAACTCTTTTTGTTGATAAAGGAAAGGTGTTTGGATTCTTAGGTCCAAACGGTGCTGGAAAGACCACTTTTGTAAAGACCATGGTGGGGTTTTTGCACCCCACCTCTGGTTTTGCATGGATTTTAGGGAAACCCATAGGCACTGTAGAATCCAGAGAAAAAGTAGGATTTTCACCTGAAAATTTTAGGTACCACGACTGGATGACAGGAAAAGAGCTTTTGACCTTCCATGCAGAGCTTTATAAAATAAAAAATCCAGGCAAAAAAATTGATGAACTTTTAGAATTGGTAAAATTGAAAGGTCACGAAAATAAACTTATCAAAAATTACAGCAAAGGAATGCAACAGAGAATTGGCATTGCAATAGCCCTTTTAAATGACCCCGAAATAGTGTTTTTAGATGAACCTACTTCAGCTCTTGACCCTGTTGGAAGAATTGAAGTAAGAGAAATCATAAAACAATTAAAATCGCAAGGCAAAACTGTTTTTCTAAACAGCCACCTATTAAGTGAAGTAGAAATGGTATGCGATGAAGTGGCCATAATAAATCACGGTAGAGTAATAGCACAAGGAAAACTGGATGACCTATTAAAAGAACACACCCATGTAGAAATGATTGTATCAGACTATACTTCAGAGTTGATTGAAAAAATTTCTCGCTTATCGAAAGAATTTCAATTTAAAGAAGGTAAGCTCTCTTTCAAAGTAGAAGACAGAGAAAAAATACCAATTATAGCTAAAATGGTGATAGAAGCTGGTGCCAAGCTGTATCAATTAAATACCCAAACTTCTTCACTGGAAGACTTATTCATAAACTTGATTGGAAAGGATGAGGTTTCGTGATAACTATAATAAAATATACATTTAAAGAGATGCTAAAAAAACGGGCTTTTCTATTAGCTTCCCTTTTGTCCCTCCTCTACCTTTCCATATATGCTTTTGGCTTAAGTAAAATATTTGAGCGTCCCAGCAATTCTATATATGACATCATCTTTCAATCAGAAATTTTATCTGCTGGTCTTTTCTTTGCAAACTTTATAGTAGCTTTTCTCGTGGTTTTGACGTCTGTAAATGCCATATCAGGAGAAATAGAAAGTGGCACTATATATTCTATTTTGTCTAAACCTATAAAAAGATATGAACTGGTGTTGGGAAAATTTATAGGATTAAGCATTATGATTGTTTTATACAGCTCTATAATGTTTTTATCTGTTGTAGGTTTGAATATATGGTTTGGCTCTAAAATAAGCTTCGGGTGGGATAACATTTTAAAAGGTCTCTTTTTCTTTGATTTAGGTCCAATTGTATTTTTAGCTCTTATAATCGCTTCAAGTTCAATCTTTTCTACTATAAATACAGGAATAATCGCCATTATGGCCTATGGAATTGCCCTCGTCGGAGGTGTGCTTGAACAAATTGGCACAGCAATGCAACAAAGTCAAGTCGGTGCCTTTGGCTTAAAAAGCGGAGAAAGCCTCATAAACGCGGGGATAATTACAAGTCTTATCCTACCTACAGATGTAATATACAGAAAAATGACAGCAGAGCTTTTGACACAAAGTAGCGGAATAAGTTTTATGACACAAGGACTCTTTGGGGGCATGTCTCAACCCAGTATTTACATGTTCATATACATCTTTTTCTACGTGGTATTTCTTCTCTACTATGGAGTAAAGCGTTTTTCTCAAAGAGACTTATAAAAGGCGGCTTCAGCCGCCTTTTAACTTTTTAAGCCCTTCTAAACAATAACCCAGACCAAACCATTCGCAATCCTTACATACACTTATCATCTTTTCTTCTGTCATATTTTCTTTGATTTTATTCACAATATCCCTATACCTTACTACCTCACCTACTTTTATACCCAAAATCTTCAAAACAGCCCTATCCTTTTCCCTTACACTTCCAGGATAACTCTCTATCTTGCATTCCCCATCTATATTATTTGGACAAAGGGCGCAGATGTTATCCACATTATCCACAACTTTTATCAACATATCCTGTTCATTATTCAATCTTTCAATAATTTCATTCATGTTTTTAACAAATTCCTCATCATAACCAAGACCTCTGAAGCCCAACATGCACAAAAAGTGGTGTCCCCTGATTTCCATTCTAATCTCTCCTCATGCATGGTCTCCTTAACATTATATCATATCTTCTGATAATACCTTTTCAAATTTTTTTGTACTTGCAAGGAGGAATTTGTACAAAAATATAGAATATATTATGTAGTAAAATTAGTGTACAAGTAAAGGAGATGTCTATTATGGATGGACTTATGACCGCCGTGGTAAAACAATACCCCAAAGAAGGAGCAGATATAGTAAAAAAGGAAATACCAAAGATAGGCCCTGATGAAGTTTTGATAAAAGTTAAAGCTACTTCTATTTGCGGCACAGACGTTCACATATACGTCTGGAATGAATGGGCAAAAAGTAGAATAAAACCTCCAAAAACGATGGGACACGAATTTGTAGGAGAGGTTGTAGAAATTGGAGAAAATGTCACATCAGTAAAAGTGGGAGACTTAGTAAGCGCAGAAACTCATATAGTATGCGGAAAGTGCAGAGCCTGCAGAACCGGCAACGCTCACATATGTGAAAATACTCTCATTTTAGGCGTTGACACAGATGGAGCCTTTGCAGAATACATCAAAGTCCCTGAAAGCAATGTGTGGATAAACGATAAACACATACCTCTAGAGATACTATCCATACAGGAACCTCTCGGAAACGCAGTCCACACTGTTTTTTCAGGAGACGTAGTTGGAAAATCTGTAGCTGTCATAGGATGCGGCCCAATAGGAATGATGGCAATACCACTTCTTAAAAGAACAGGTGCTGCAGCAATATTCGCGATTGAACCTGCTGACTACAGGAGAGAGTTGGCTCACAAGCTTGGTGCAACAAGGGTTATAAATCCTCTCCGCGAAGACGTTGTCAGCATAATAAAAAGTGAAACAGAAGGCTATGGAGCAGATGTAGTTTTGGACTTTTCAGGTAACCCAACCGCCATAAGGCAGGGTCTAGAGTACATTGCAAAAGGTGGCAGAATGTCTATTCTAGGCCTTCCTGACAATGAAGTTCCAATTGACATCACAAATAATGTGGTATTCAAAGGAATAACTATACAAGGCATAACTGGAAGAAGAATGTACGATACCTGGTACACCGTAAAGGGCTTACTAAAATCAGGTCTTGCAGAAGATTTAAAGCCAATAATCACCCACACATTCCCTCTTACCGAATACCAGAAGGGAATGGAACTCATGATAAAAGGGCAGTGCGGTAAAGTCGTATTATATCCGTAAAGGAGCGATTTTAATGCCGCTTTCACGAATAACCCAAGTTCTATCACAGGAATTAGAAGACTTAAGGTCAGAAGGGCGAGCAAAAGGAAAAGAATTTATAGTGGTGGACGTGAAAAAACCCCAAAATGGAAAGGGACCGCGATTTTTCCTAAAAGGATATGGTGATAAAGAATTTATAAGGATGAATTCCAACTCCTACCTCGGAATGCAATTTAATGATGAAGTGATAAAAGCTGAAGAAGAAGCCGCAAGGAAATTCGGTGTAGGTCCTGGCGCAGTGAGATTTATAAGTGGCACCTATGTAACCCACAGAGACCTGGAAAAAAGACTGGCTCGCTTCCATCAAAGGGAAGACGCAATGATCTTTAGCTCCGCCTATATGACAGTAGTAGGAATAATATCTTCCCTGACAACACCTGAAACAGGCATAATAAGCGATGAACTCAATCACAACTGCATTATCAACGCCATAAGGCTCTCAAGACCTAAAGAAAGGTATGTCTATAAGCATCTTGATTACAATGACTTAGAAAACGGCATAAGAAGCCTCATAGGCAAAGTAAAGCGAGTAATAGTGGTAACTGATGGAGTATTCAGCATGAGAGGAGACTACGCGAATTTAAAGAAGATAGAAGAAATTACCTCTAAATATGACGAAAAATTTGAAGAAAATATAATAACCATTGTGGACGATTCGCACGGTGTTGGCGCTTTTGGTGATACAGGAAGGGGGACAGAAGAAGTAACAGGTGGAAAGACAGACCTTTTAATAGGCACAATGGGAAAAGCTTATGGGGTAAATGGAGGATATGTAGTATCCAGTGAAGTTATTACGACTTACCTGAGAGAAAAAGCAATAACCTACATTTACTCTAACCCCATCACTCCTTCAGAAGCCGCTTCTGTATTAAAAGTTTTGGAAATAATAGATAGCGATGAAGGAAAAAAGAAGCTCTCCCATCTGAAGGAGATGGCTAAAAGATTTAGAGAAGGGCTTTTAAATTTGGGATATGAGACTGTCGTAAGTGAACATCCTATAGTACCTCTTCTTGTGAGAGATACAAAAAAGACAGTAGAGTTAGTAAATTATCTCGTAGAAAACGGAATACTCGCAACAGCCATTAATTACCCAGTAGTGCCCAAAGGCGATGAAAGCATCAGATTCCAGATAAATGCAGACCACACTCCTTCTGATATAGACTACGTTTTAGAAGTTCTAAGGCGTTATAAAGAAAAAAATAACTAAAAGCCCCATTTTCTGGGGCTTTTTTGCTATAGACAAACCTTTTTTCATGTGATATAATTAGAAAGAAAAATTGAAAAAACCCTTTAATTTAGCCCAGCGAGGCTAAAAAGGAGGATATAAAAAGTTCCTCCTTGGGGGTTTTTCAGTAACCCATAATAAAGGAGGTTTTTTTATGTCTAATAAAGTGTACGAAATTGAAGAAACACCGCCTGTAAAACAAATGGTCCCATTATCCTTGCAGCACGTCTTTGCGATGTTCGGAGCGACCATTTTAGTCCCTCTCCTCACAGGCCTTGACCCTTCAGTGACCTTATTCACCTCAGGCCTTGGAACACTGATATTTCACCTCATGACAAAAGGGAAAGTTCCCGCTTATCTTGGCTCATCTTTCGCCTTCATAGCCCCCATAATAGCAGCAACAAAACAATTCGGCCTAAAAGGCGCCTTCTTCGGCATGTTCGCAGCCGGACTTGTGTATGTGGTGGTTTTCATAATAATAAGCCTGACAGGGATTGACTGGCTAGAAAAACTGCTCCCTCCTGTAGTAGTGGGCCCTGTTGTGATGATAATAGGCCTTTCCCTTGCGCCTGTAGCAATAGCTCAGGCTCAGAAAGACCTTACAACAGCACTTTTCACCGCCGGTCTCATAATCATCTTCAGCATGTTTGGAAAAGGCTTTATAAAAGTGATTCCAATCCTTTTGGGAACGATAGGCGGATACATTTTCGCAATAACAAGAGGCCTTGTCGATTTCGGGCCCGTAGCAAAAGCTTCATGGATTGCCATTCCCAAATTCTCTTTCTTAACAGGCCATACTCCTGAGGTCGCATGGGGTGCTGTAGCGCTCGTTGCGCCTCTGGCACTGGTCGCTATAATTGAAGACCTGGGACATGTTCTGGTAATAGGAAATATAGTTGAAAGGGACCTTATAAAGAACCCTGGATTTCACAGGGTAATGTTAGGAAACGGCCTTGCAACTTCAATCGCAGCGCTCTTTGGCGGCCCTCCCAGCACAACTTACGGTGAAAACATTGGAGTTCTCGCAATAACAAGAGTCTACAGCTCAAGAGTAATTCAAGGAGCAGCAATAATTGCAATACTTTTAAGCTTTATACAAAAAATAGGCGCTTTGATAGAAGTAATACCCCAAGCAGTAATGGGTGGAGTTACTATAATCCTCTTTGGAATGATTGCAGCAGCAGGTATGAGAACGCTTGTAGAAAACAAAGTAGACTTTTCTGACAGCAGAAACTTAATAATAGCCTCTGTAATATTAACATTGGGAGTAGGCGGCATAAAAATACCCTTGGGCAATTTTGTGTTCGAAGGCATAGGCCCTGCCACTTTAGCAGGAATACTTCTTAATCTGGTGCTTCCCAAGATAAATCTGGGAAAAGAAAAAATGACTGAAAAAGTTAAAAGTTCAAAAGAAGCCGTACAGAAAGCGTAAAAATAAGGCCCTCTTTTGCAATTTAGAGGGCCTTATCACTTTTTTACCTCTATACCTACTTCAAAAAGCCTGTTCCAAGGCATATATACATCAAACTCATAATCAAATTCAGTGAGATTTTCTTTTTCAAATTTCTCAAGCTCGCCTTTTATGACCTCAAATTTTAATGTAGTTTTTCGTTGTAATAAAAAATTCCTCCTTTTAAAACATAAAAAAAGAAAAAATTTTTTATTGGAAATATATATCTGACCAACACAACAAAAAGAGCCTGTACTGTAAAGTACAGGCTCTTTTTACTTTAATTATCTATAATCCCCTAAAAGACTTATATAATCCTCTAAAGTTCCATCCTCCAAACAGGTTTCTATGATTTTTCTGCCGAGAGGATTAAGCTCTGGAACTAAGAATTTCTTTAATTCTCTCTTAAAAAATTTATTTAAAATCTGTGCTCCTTTATCATACCCCTCATCCCCGACTTCGGGCTGTCTGTTCACTTGTAGTAATTCCTTTGGTATAAAGTTTCCGTTTATTTTAAGGGTGTTTAGGGCATATCCTAAAAGGCTACTTCTCGCCGGCGTAATTTGGTCTGGTCTAAATCTTACACTTCCTCTTCTTGCAAGATATTCACGAGCTATCCATTCGGGCATAAACCCTACTTTCCACACCCCTATATATTGGTTTGGAACGAGAATATACCTTGTGCCAGGAGTGTTTATAATCTGTTCTAACAAAAGATTTGCGTGAGTAACCATCTTTCCTGTAGCAAAGGGCCAGTAAGACCCTACCCCTTCACTCTCCAATCCTTCTGCACCAACAATGCTCGGGTTTGCATGGCCTCTCGGCGCAACCAGTCTCCACAGCCAGGCAAGTGCAGGCGGAAGCAGGTGAACCATTCCTATTATGCCGTAAGAAGGTTTCTCTCTGGAAGTAGGAGGAGTTCTAACACCAAAGCTTCTTATGTCTACTTCTACAGGCTCGTCAACTACATTAGGCATAAATCTCCTCGGCATTATAACCCTGGGGTTAGGACAGGGCTTGCCAGGAGCGTCCATAATATGTTCCCATATGAGGCAGGTAGATTTAGGAACGCCGTCAATATTCAAGAAAATCAAAGGCTCTGGCGGATATATGCATAATTTTTCAAAATGGGGATCTGTTCCATACTCATTTATATGATCTACTCGTATAAACCAACCCTTTTCTGCGTCCTTTATAACTAGTTTTTTTCCCTGCTGTAGGGCTGGATGACACAAAGCCATATCGTCTGTAATTGGCTGTAGCTCGCAAGCCTCTTTTAAATCCACATAAATCTCTTCCCCTGTAACGATATTTTTTGCCACCTTTATGCGCCCATCCGGTTCTCTGTGAATTTGCTCTAACATTTCACTTTTTCCGCCGCCACTTGCTCCTTCATGCATTATAGTCAGTATATTATCATAAGGAGTAATCACCCTTACAGCTGAAGCATGGGCAGTAATCCAACCCTCTTTTTCTCCAATTGTGAGAAGCACTCCGTATATTCCCTTCTTAGCGCTCGGACCAAGGTACAAATTATATGAAAAAAGTTCGTGTAAATTTTTCAATCGGTTGTGCACAACGACCTGTTTTCCGTTAAAATGAGTATGTCTAAAAGGAGGAGCTAAATATACTATGGCTCTCGGTGTAAAACCTTCAGGAATTTCATTTGCTGGAATAAAACCCTGTATATCAGCTAAAGCTGTAGCAAAAAAACCTGCATTTTCTGGAGCAATTAAAAGGGAAGGATAGCCCAGTTCTTCACCACCGGACATAAAAGGCATGACAATTAATTTTTGGCCTTTTAACCACTCAAAAGTCTCTTTGCGCAATGTATCAAAATCATAGCCGTACCTATCTTTAAAGCGCGGCTTATCTGTCTCTCCTTCATCTGCTACAACAAGGCAATCGGGTTCTCTTCTTCTCATGTAAGGTTCAGGAAAATTGACAGCCAAACCATTTTTGCATTTGGCAACTGTACCTTCTAATACTCTCCCCTTCCCAGGGACTTCATATACTATTTCGAACCAGTCTTCTTTTCCCCCCATAGAAATCTCTAAGAGGTGATCTCGACTCTCTGGAATTGTAATCGATGAAGCTTTTTCTATTATCTCTCTGACTTCTTGTGACAAATTTACTCTATTTAGAAAATAATCAACCGCTTCCTCCGCCTTTGTGACTGTAATCCCCACTTATACCACCTCACAGCATTAAGTATAAGAGTATTATACAATATTTTTGTCAAAATTGCAATTTCAAAATTTAATTTTGCAAAATATCCATAAATAAAAGGTTATCTCTACACATGTGTCTGCAATATTCGTACATTTCCTCTGTAATCTTTTACATTGGTGAAAGTTGTTTATCTTAAACTTGCAATTAAATTAGTACCAGCTACTAAAAAAATAGCACCCCTTCAAAGGGTGCCCACTTTACTCACTTTTTTGAAGCTCTTTCTGAAGACCTTTTAGCTTTAAAACGTAATTCATTTCAAAAACTGCAGCTTCTATTAATTTATCTATCTCTTCATCAGTAAGCTTATTCCCAATGACTTTTTTCAAAAGTTTAAAAACCTGTTCTTTCTTAATAGGACCATTGCCTGGACCTACTTGCTGTTCAACAGCCTGCACAAAAGCCCTTGCTATTTCATAGTACCTTTTTAATTTTTCCATTCCTATTTTTGTGCTCAAATAGTCAATAAGATAACCTAACACGACCATTACAAGAAGCTGTATTCCTGCTGTTAAAATAGTCATTATCAATTCTTTCATTTCATTCCCTCCAATACTTTTATTATTACAGAAGCAAACTCGCCCCATGTGACATAACTTTTCGTGTCATGAATTTTATCAGCTATTGCAGTGAATGGAGATGAAATAGTTCGCATGAGCTTTGTTTGCTATATCGCATCTTTGTTGAAGGTCTACTGTTTTATCCTTATCCCTTGTCATTATAACATCTATGCCGTTTTTAGTAAGAATATCCCTGAGTTTTAAAGCCACATTTAAATTTATGTCTTTCTCTTTGTAGCCCTCTATTAAAGTCCCAGGGTCTTTCCCTCCATGCCCCATTTCACTTTTACCGCTGCCCTTGTAGGAATTCTTCCTCCATTGTTTTTAAAGCCTTTTAAGGCGCAAATCCCCACTTTCTGGCAGCTTGTTATAGCGATAGGCTTAGGACAGACCATCTCTTCTATTATACTTACGCCCTATTTCATTCAAATGCTCTTTCATCTGCCAATGAAAATAACTGTTCCTCCAAGAATTGTAACACAAGCTATTCAAGTTCCTCTTTATGCCTTTTTTACTGAAATAATACTGAAAAAATTCCACCTAGCCTTTTCTTCAAAATTTTAAGCGGGGCCTTTCCCCGCTTTTAATCTTTTAGACTTCTTTTCACTCCTTCTTTTACTGCCTCCCATATGAACTTGCCAAGAGTACTCTCTGGACCTCACCAAGTTCAATTTCTAAAGATAATTATATCATTTTGAATTGGAGAGATATATATGGCCAAAATAGCTGCTGTAGGCTATGGGGCTTTCGGAAGCTTTGTACTAAGGTCCATATCAACCTGGGTCCCTAGTTTTAAAATATTGCTCCCCATGTAATCCAGTTATAAAAATTAAATTAAACCCCTAACAAAAAATGATTGGACTTTTGAAGCTACATAAGTTAAAATAAAAACAGACAAATTAGTGATTTAATCTATCAATTTGGAGAGGGACTGAAAATGAAAATATTTAATATTGGAAGAAATGACGAATGCATATGCGGAAGCGGGAAAAAATATAAAAAATGTTGTATGTCAAGAGTTGAAGAACTTGAAGTAAAACTTTCAAATTATCTTGGAAAAGATGCAGTAATTTCCCGCGAAGGCAAAGAATTTATAAAAATTTTGAGCATCTTGTACGGTATTAAATTAAACAAAAATGAAAAATACTTCAATGTAGAAAAATTATTGAAGTTAGTAGATGAAGCATGGATGGAAGAAGAAGATTACTCTGAAGATGACGTAATAACTTTTTTCCAGCAGATGACAAACTTTATCTTTGAAGACAAAAGGTTAAAATACTTGAGAATACCCGGCAGGTTGTTTGTTGAATTTACTTTTAATGAAAATGAAGAAGAAAAAATAGACAATTTAATGCTGGAGCTTCACGACCAATACATAATAGAAAACTATCTTTTAGAAATTTCATATGCTTTGCAAAACTATGGCTTTACCGACGAAGAATTAAAAAATTTATTACATTTAATAAGCCTTTCCATTACAGATGAATATCATTCATTTTTGAGGGTAATTGTAGGTGCTACAATGCTGGAAATATCTAAAGCTTTTGAAGAAATTGCTAAAATAGATAACGAGGAAAAAAGAAACGAAAAATTCTTCGAAATAGCTTCTCAATATATTTCTTTCAACGAGTATATAACTGCCAAAATGAGTGATTTAATCGAGGAGGATTGGAATAAAATTATCAAAGAACCTTTGGAACTACCCTTTTTCACTGTATATTTGTTCTACCTTAAATTTTTATCCAAAACGCTCTCAATATTTACCACCAAAAACTTGCCTTTTAGTTTAGTTGTTAATTTTTTAGTTGATACTTTAGATGAAATATTAGCCGAACCGGTTGTTTTTGAAAAATCTTTAATAAGTATTATTGACAGTTTGTACATCAAAGCCCAGCAAACTGAAAATGATAAATTAAAAAAGAGCTTTGAAATTACAGGTGAACTACTAACTTTGCCTCCAAACGCGGAAAATTTTAAAGTATTCAAAAATCTCTTTTCTTCTAATATTTTAAGGTACGTAGCTGAGTTCCCACACAAGATTGAAGAAATTGACGAAACTGTAGAAATTGAAAAACTAATCTCTGATGAATTTTTTAACAAATATGTTTCTTACTTAGAAAGTAACCAAATGACTGAAGAAAGGGATTTACTAAAAGAAGCTTATAGGGAGTTAAAAGAAAATATACAAAATCTGAGTACTTCGCAAGAAATTGCTTTAGAAAAAATAAAAGGCCTAATTAAAGGGGAACTGCCTCTTTGATGGATCACGCAGTTCCCTTTTAATTTAACACCTCCCCAAAATCACAGATTAGTTTTTATGTGGGATATTCACATTTTTATTTTTTACACAAGGAGGATTTTTTCATTCTATGTCGTATATTTACATTAAAGCAATAAAGCAAATCTTATCTCTCACAACGAAGTAAAAAACAAATGAGAAATAAAGAAAATAAGAACATGTATTTCTTGCTACACTAAGTGCTAATTTGTAAAGGAGAGAATAAAAAGTGAAATTCATAATTGAGGAGGAAGTATTTAAGGTTTTGCCTAATGTTTGTTTTGGCGTAATTGTAGCGAAAGGAATAGACAATCATGGAACAAATGATAAAATCCTTGCATTACTTGACGAAAGTATTAAACTTACGATAGAAAAATTTTCAGGTGCTAATATAAAAGAACACCCAGATATTCTTTGTTATAGAGAGGCTTTTAAGAAATTAGGGATAAATCCTAATAAATTCCATTGTTCTGTAGAAGCTTTAACAACACGAGTCCTAAAAAACGGGCAAATCCCTGCTATTAACAATGTAGTAAATCTCGTGAATGCCATGTCCTTAAAATACACTCTTCCAATTGGAGCCCATGACCTTAAAAAGGCAGAGGGAAATCTTAAAGTGGGTTTTACAAAAGGAGGAGAACTTTTTGTTCCCTTCGGCCAAACTGAGCCCGAATATGTAGAAAAAGGGGAACTGGTATATGCTGACGAAAAAATGATAAAAACTCGCAGGTGGATCTGGCGCCAATCAGAAACTGGAAAAATAACTGAGGAAAGCACCGATATTTTCATCCCTATAGATGGCTTTACAGATTGCAATAAAGATGCTGTTTTAAAAGCAAGAGATGAAATAGCTTACTATTTTGAAAAATTTTTTGGCACCAAAACATCAGCATTTTTCCTTGACTCGAGCAATCCTTCTATAGAAATAGGCTAAATCCTGTTAATATTTTATAAACTATTTTACGCTATACCCTATTTGATTCTAAAAAAAGATACTGTCTTTCCATCACTTACTGCCACAATTGTGCCACATTCATCTGTCCTGTATACGGTTATCCCCAACTCACTTAATTTTTCCAGAGTCTCTCTGTGGGGATGGCCGTATTCATTATTTTTCCCGCAAGAGATAACTGCATATTTGGGTCTCACTTCTTTCAGAAAACTCCATGAAGAAGATGAAGAACTTCCATGATGCCCTACTTTTAGTACGTCCGCCTTTAAATTATAGTTTTCGTTAAGCATTTCTCTTTCCGATTCTTTTTCTGCATCACCCGTAAATAGAAATGCAGTATCCCCATAAGTTATTTTTATAACTGCACTGTAGTTATTTAAATCTTCATAGTAAGAGCTGTTTGGAGCAAGCATTTTAGCCTCTATTTCCGTTCCTAAATAAAGTGTTACCCCTGCCTTTGCCACGTATATTGGCAATTTTCTTGCTTTTGCCGCTTTCAATACATTCTCAAATGCGCTAGTAGTCGTAGTTACTTTTGGCATATAAAATTTACCTATATCAAAATTTTGAATTACTTCCGTAAGCCCCCCTATGTGGTCAGTGTGAGGGTGCGTGCCCACCAATACATCTATCTTCCTTACGCCCTGCTTTTTTATATAATTAACCACTCTTTCCCCCATCTCAGGAGTACCAGCATCTATTAGCATTGTCTTGTCAGAAGGAGTTTTTATAAATATGCTGTCTCCCTGCCCCACATCTATGAAAGTGACAACCAGTTTGGAGGATAAATCTTCATTTGAAATTGCTGGCAATTGGCAATTGTTAGTAATTGAGTCATAAGATTTCTGAGCATTTGAAAACTCACTGTGTGGAAAAGACGTACACCCTGAAAAAGTAAATATTAAAAGCATTACTGTAAAAAGTGCTGCTACCTTTAGTCTAAACATGTGCTACTATTCCTCCTCTGTAAAAAGCTCATCTGCAAGCTTTTCAATCCTTTCCTTCTTTCTTTTTGTCTCTTCTTCATCTACCATAACTTCAAATTTAATTACATCTCTTTCCTTTACGTTTAATGGAAGAAGATCTTTTGGAAAATTAAAGGTTTTACTTTTATACTCTATTACTGCCCATTCCTCTTCAAACCGATCTACTATACAATATTTAGAATTTTCGTCACACACGTTTATCCCTCCATATTACACTAAATAATTTACTGACACTAGTTCTGTTTGAGTGTAGAAAAAAAGTGAAAAATTTCTTGTGACCACATAGATTTTTCTATAATAATTATAAATTCCTGTCTCACTTAATTCAAAGGCAGAAGCAAACTCACGCCTTTATTCATAACAAACAGGAGCTTTGGAGAAAATAACTATTGACTTAAAAAAGCTTATATAATATAATTAATACTGTCCAAAGGGATTCCGCCGGAGTGGCGGAACTGGCAGACGCACAGGACTTAAAATCCTGGGGGCTGAATAAGCCCGTACCGGTTCAAGTCCGGTCTCCGGCACCACTGTCGCGGGGTGGAGCAGTCCGGTAGCTCGTCGGGCTCATAACCCGGAGGTCGTGGGTTCAAATCCCACCCCCGCAACCAAACATGGCGGCGTAGCTCAGGTGGCTAGAGCATGCGGTTCATACCCGCAGTGTCGGTGGTTCGAATCCACTCGCCGCTACCAGCAAAGAACGGAAATCGTCACCTATCCAGAAGTAAAATTCACACTTTATTTCATCTGGGGTGACGATTATTTTTTTTATGTAGTTTTTAAGCACTTCTTTAATTTCATGAGGATCCTTCGATGAATTAATTATTTCCCTATCCTTTTCAAAGATTTTCAAAATCATTTCTGGTGTAATAAAGCTTGTTTCTTTTTTATTTTCCAGCTCTTTAATTCTGTAAGCGAGTTCATTTCTCATTGCTTCTAATTCATTCATTTTTTCCTTCATAATCGGCTGGAACATGCCCTGAGCAATGGCTTCTACTATGTTTTTCATCTGCTCTTCAACCTCCTTATAACGCTTTTTTAAAAAAGTAATTTCTTCTGCTTTCTCTCTATTTAACTTTTGATTTTCTTCATTTAAAAGCCTAGCTAGTATTGGTGCTACTTTCGGGTCGAGTATTCTTTTATTCAGCTCTTCTATGACAAAAGCTTCTACTTTTTCTTTATTTATATCTCTATTTGTGCACTGCTTAGTTCTATCTTTTCTGCTACACCTGTAAGTCACATACTTGCCCCTGCTTAAGCACCCTACCATTTTAGAGCCGCATAAACCACAGTAAACAAGACCTGACAAAAGATAAACCCTTTTTGCAGAATTAGCCCCTCTTGTTATTTTTCTTTCTTCCATTTTCTCCTGCACTTTTTTAAATAAGTCTTCATCAATGATTGCAGGTATAGCATTCTCTATAACGATTACGTCTTCTTTTACTATTCTATGATTTTTCTTTGTGCCTTTGTTGAATATATATTTGCCAGTATATTTTTCATTTTTTAAAATTTCATGAATGCTGTTTTTGCTGAACGGATTCCCCTTCTTAGTTCTGTAACCTCTTAAGTTTAATTCATCAATTATCTGCCTATATCCATACCCTTGGGCATACAACTCAAAAATTAATCTTACTGCCTCAGCCTCTTTCTCATTTATTACATATTCTCCATTTACAATATCATATCCTAAAGGTGGTATACCTCCATTAAATTTGGCCTGAAAAGCATTTTCTTTCAATCCCTTCATAACCTCCCTCGCAAGGTTTTTGGAGTAGTACTCAGCCATTCCTTCAAGTACCGACTCAAGAATTATAGACTCGGGACTATCGTCAAGCTGTTCTAATACCGATATTAATCTTACACCATTCTTTTTCAACTGTCTTCTGTAAAAGGCACTGTCATATCTGTTGCGTGCAAACCTGTCCAATTTATGTACAATAACAGCATTGAAAAGACCTAATGAGCTGTCTTTTATCATCTGCAGAAATGCCGGTCTATCATCAGTTGTAGCGCTCTTTGCTTCATCAGTGTATATTTTTACTAGCTGTATACTATTCTTTTCGCAGTACTCTTTTATAGCCCTTAATTGGGCCTCAATGCTCTCTTCTCGCTGATTATCGCTGGAGTATCTTGCGTATGCAGCAGCTCTTAACTCTGTTTCAGCCATGAGAAATCCCCTCCCAATCTTATTCAGCTTTTGTAATATATTCTAATATCTTTTCCGATATTTCATCTGCTTTATCTTCCAACTCTAAATATTCCATGTTAAGTCCTATAATATAGCTATGTTGTGGCATATCGTTCAATATATGCTGTATTTCATGAATAAATGTCTTAACTTGTGTCCTGTAATTTACATTTCCGTTTAGTAATAAATGATAGTTTCCTCTCCTACTTATATATGTAAACCCCAGCACTGTTGAGGGTAAATTAAACACTATATGAGTTCGTATACCAAATGCATTCATAACATCATGAAATGGGATTGTTTCATCCATTAAAGCTTTCATGAGAGAAGTGTTAAGTAAATTGATACTGCTCAATTGAATCATTCCCCCTTATCTTCTTTACAACAAGAATGTTTTGTAGCAGTTTACCAATGTGTAAAAAATTTTTTTATTTCTTCTAATGGGATTTTTACTTTTCCGTATGGTATATTCTCAATAAAATATCTATCCATATTATGATTAAATAAATCTGACATAATTTCATGAGGATCTTCAACAATAAAAAACCTACCTTGTAAAGCTCCACAATGTTCGCATGTATTTGCAAAATAACTCATACTTACTGTTTTACTAAATATTTTCCGTATAGTGCGGTATTTAGTAGATAGAAATTTATCGAGAATTTCTATATCACCTAATCCAATAGGATCTAACCATGAAAAGTATTCATCTAATTCTTCTAAATCGTAATTTAAAAAATAGGAGTAAACTTTTGTAGTTTTTCCACACTTCCAACAAATTCTATCCCAACTATAAAGATTAATACCAAATTCTTTTATATATTCAAATGCCCATTCATAAATCTTTAATGTTGATTTGCAATCAGGGAAATTCGAACAACCCACAAATTTACCAAATTTCCCTGACTTTAAAACATAATATCCATCACATTGCTTACACTTAACTTTTTTCATGTTCTTTCCACCTTTATTCCTCTTTATCTTCTTCATCTTCTATAGCCTTTATTATTCGAATTATCTGTTTTATATCCTTAGGAGAAAGCTTCTTGGTCTGCTTAAATAAAAGCTTTAAATCCTCCCTTTCCTTTAATGTATTCCAAAACTCAAACAGCTCTGGATCATCAGAAACAGCCTCAGTAATCTCGTCAACTGGAGAGCGAATATCTGTTCTACCAAGAAGATAATCAATGGAAACGTTAAAAAAATCAGCTATTTTTTTTAGGGTTTCATAGTCTGGTTCCTTCCTTTCTGTCTCATATCCCGCTATAGTAGAACGACTTATTCCTAGTATCTTTGCAAGGTCCTCTTGGGTTAAGTTTTTTTCTTTACGTAGTTCTCTCAATCTATCTGAAAATGTCATTTTTCGAAACCTCCTTTTATGTTATTGTAGCTAAAAATGTCCCTAAAATAAACAATATGTCCCAAAAAGAAAAATTTTTTTAAAAAACTCTTGACAATGTTTCTAAACGGAACTATAATAAGATTAGGTAAAGTTGCTAAACGGGACATAAAGTAGGAGGAGAAAAATGAGATACTATCTAAAAAAAGCGAGAAAACAAGCTGGTCTCACACAGGCAGAAATAGCCAAAAAGGTTGGAATAGCAAGAACCAGTTACACTAATATTGAGTTAGGTATTAAAAATCCATCTTTTGATGTAGCTACTAAAATTAAAAAAGTTCTTAATGTAAATGACGACAATATTTTTTTAAATATTGATGTTCCTAAAAGCAACGTAAAGTAAATAACTATAAAAATGATATAAAGGAAGTGATCTCATGAAGGTAGGAATAATAAAAACCACCATATCTAGAGAAAAGCTCATGGCAGGAGAGTTCACACCAGACACCGAAGAAATAATTAAGTATGAAGAAGTAGACGAAGAAGAGTATTTTAAACCTTTGGTACAATATCTTTATCCAAAAATAAAAAGGTTCATCGAGGAGGAAAAAGGAAATGTGGTTGGAATTCAAACCAATGAAGAATAAAGACCTGCTTATTAGAATAGCCGAAGCACTTATGAAAATAGTTCCAATCAGAATAGAAAAAGCCGATGAAGGCTGGAAATTGATGATAAAAACATAGTATATAGCCGTAGTATGCCCAAAATGCGGAACAAAAAAGTTGCATAAGTTATTGGAGGTGTATTTTGTGGATGTAGAATTAGTAAGAAAATATTATTTTGAAGATAAATTAAAGATTGTAGAAATAGCAAAAATATTAGGAGTTAATAAATCTACAGTTTCAAGAGTTTTAAAGCAGTTTCCGGAATATCATCAAGAAAAAGAACGCCGCAAAAAGGAAAATCAAGAAAAAGCCAGACAATGGAGAAATGAATATAAGAAGCAGAAAAGGGAACAGTATGATGAAGATTATGAGCTAGTGATAAAGGACCATAGAGAAGCTGTACAGCGGCTTTCAAGAAAAGGAAAACTTAGCGATGAAGTTCTTGTAAAATTATGCATTCTTCACTACGATTATAACAAAGAAAAAGAAAGACTTATTTTTAATGAAAGTGCCGGAAAAAGGCCTGCGGATCTTCCTAGGTCGGTTTATGTACATAGGAATGTTTTGAAACAGTTTAGAGTATAGTGCACTATAATATTAAAAATTTGCAGATTTAGGAGGACAATAAAATGTTAAATAGAATTAGTAATTCTATATGGGACTTTATGATAGCTTTAGTTTCAGTTGGACTTTTTATTTTATCTCATATAATATTTATTCTTGTCGATTACAAGGTGATAATTTCAAATTTATCTTTTATAAAAGGTACAGGATTCTTATTCATTGCATATATAACTATTTCCCTTATTGGAATTTTTACAATTGAACCTGTATCGGAAGCATTTTCTTGTTTGGTGCATAAAATTACTTTAAAAGAGATTGAAACAGTTAATATTACAGATTTTTTAGTATTTTCCGGTTTGTATTTTATAGTACCTTTTGTTATTTTCCTTATTATGAGATTTTTTTAATCTTTACCTCATAAACAGGTCGACGTCTCCATAAGGATTCCGGATGTTTTAGAATATATACAATTGATTGCCATAATGATAGATAAGCAAAAGGTTCTATATACAGGCGATCCCATTTTCTTTGTTTTATAGAAACATTGTATTGATTAGCATAGGTGAGTTTTTCAATTAAATTTTGGATTTTATCTATATATACTTCATGGGTTTTAAAAGTCACTGTCTTTACATTCTTGTTTTTCTGAGTTATTTTCATAATATTTTGTATTGCTAAATTAAAATCTTTGGCCATAATTTGGGAGAAAAATTGATTTTTATTTAAGAAAAGCGTTTTGTTTCTTAGTTTATTGTATTTGGATATTTTACTCCTAAATTGTTTTTCATGTTTTTTGATACACAAAAAGGTTATTGGATGGATTGAGGCATTAATTTTATATGAATCTTTTCGGAATATGCTTCTTTTCATTATAAAGGTTGTTGAAAGATGTATTCTGTTAAAATAAAAGATGGAAGTTATAAAAAATACTATTAAATAAATGCCCTGAATGAAAATGAGCAATACAATTGTAGTATAAAGGTTGTATTGAAAATAGCTTTTAAAAATGAAAAATAAAATTAAGTTGACGACCAAGTAGTTACTCCAATCAACCATCATATTTAATACTGCATAGAGTAAAATAACAAGAAACATTAATAAGGACCAAAAAATTTTAGAACTTTTTTCTTTCATGTCGTTTAGGTCTCCTTTCCATTTAATTTTATTTTATACGTATATATACATCGACATATATTCTAAAAAATTAAAAATAATGGAAATCTACCATGTCAGAATTACCAAATTAGGACTTGAATTGTCCTTAAAAATATCATAGAATAAAAGCAAAAGCGTAGTGAAAGCAAAATGGACGGAGGCTTTCTTATGAATGAAGAGAAAATCCTTTATTTATTAGAAAAAGTTTATACTGAATTTAGTAATAAATTTGATGAATTTGCCAAAAGATTTGATACCGTAGAAGAAAGAATAGCAGGAGTAGAAGAAAAGATAAAAGTGGTAGAGGAAGAAGTAAAAAAATTAGGAATAAAGATAGATACTGAAATTACCGACAAAATAAGAGCTTTATTCGATGATAGACAGCTTCTGCACGAAAAGATTGATGAGATAGACAAGAAAATCGACATGCTTCAGCTGGGTGTAAATAACTTAACAGTTAAAACATTATATCATGACAACCGCATAAAAGAGCTGAGCAAAAAACTGGGCGTTTAATAAGCCCGGTTTTTTCTATTTTTATTGAGGATTTTTTATGAAAGGAGATGAAAACTTGAATATGCTTTACACTGCCGGCCTAGCAGCCGGTATTTTCTTTGGCATAGTTTTAGGAATTACAATCAGTCTCACCTTAATAATTCTAAAAGAGGTTAGAAAATGAACAAAATATATTCCTTCATGTTTTTTAACTTTAAGACACTACCCTGAAAAATTCCTGATAGAACCCCTTCGGGAACCTATCAGGAATTTTTCAGTCATAAGGAGGTTAATATTATGCTTTCATCAAATTTTACTGCTAGATTTGGTGAGGTTATTG
>Ga0224486_100004_pt1 | contig 151655 bp, 138 predicted proteins | sample TexhydDE_CT_test_FD_172013 | JGI IMG/M metagenome (GOLD analysis project Ga0224486, IMG submission 172013) | Fracking water microbial communities from deep shales in Oklahoma, United States - hydraulically fractured wells DE_CT_test ... | reverse complement strand
GTTACGGCAAGATTCCGATGCCGCATCTTGCGAGCGGTAATTCAAACAAGAGGGAATATTTTAGATGGCAGTATGCCCACGAGGTAGTAAGGCTAGCGGAAGAAAAGAAAAAAGCTATAGTAATCGAGAGATTGGATATAAGGGACAAAGGGAAGAGGGGAGACTTTTCGGGGAGGAAGTTAAGGAGGATAAGGCATAATTTCAGCTACAGGTCGCTCTTGGATAAAGTCAAGATTTTAGCACAGCGGAAGGGTATACAGGTTATAGAGGTTAATCCCGCATATACATCAGTGATAGGGCTTTTAAAATATACGCCGCAGTATATGATAAGCAAGGACGTAGCGGCTTCGTATGTAATAGCGAGGAGAGGGCTTGGACTAAAAGAGCAGATTCCGGATGGGTATATGGCAATTCTAGAGCGTTTGGATGCTGATGAATTAGAGAAATTGAAAGGGCATGTAAAGAAAACGGTTAAGAATAAACAGTTGAGGAAGAAACGTTTGAAAGAAATAGACAGGGTTAAAAAGTGGATACAAAGCCTTGAGAGTGAGCCAGGGGAGGAATCAAGACCTCTGGGTGGAACAAGTCTTGGTGCCTGTAGCGATAGCTATAAACTCTGGCGAGTTCTCAAGGTAGCGGTGGTGACGCCACTCTCTCCTGAGAGGGTATTAAGAGATGTCTCTGTCCTGAGGGGGGTATTATTCTCAGGGCAAGTGGGGAGACCCGGTTAAGGGCGTGAGTTCCTGCTTCTTGGGGCAGGGGCTATGGTTGTCCCAAATACCGCCTGCTGGGGGTGGGACAACTTGAAAGGCGGTAAGAAATACCCCAGCCGTCTAAACTTGTGCAGTTTTGTACAGTTTAGATGACCAGGGCAGTATTGAATGGCAAAAGCTTATATATTGAAAAACAGGGAAAGACGAACTGTGTACGGCCATCCCTGGATATTTAAAAGCGACATAGAGCGAATCGAAGGGGATTGCAAGCCTGGGGATGTTGTGGACGTGTACTCATACAGAGGGAAGTTTCTGGGTAGAGGCTACTACAATCCCAGATCCCAGATTGCCATACGGCTGTTGACGCGGGAACAGGAGGATATCAATGCCGACTTTTTCTACAGGCGAATACGCAGTGCCTGGGAATATAGAAAGCAGTTTGCAGATTTGAACAGCTGCAGAGTGGTTTTTGCCGAGTCGGATTTCCTTCCCGCCCTTATAGTAGACAAGTTTTCAAATTATCTTGTGATGCAGACCCTGGCGCTGGGCATTGACAGGTACAAGTATCTCCTGGCAGATATACTGGACGATATCATAAAGCCCGATGGGATCTATGAGAGAAACGATGTGCCGGTGAGGGAACTTGAAGGCCTTGACCAGAGAAAGGGATACATTAAAGGGGAGTTTGATACAAACGTCGTCATGGTGGAAAACGGCATAAAATTCCTTGTTGATGTTGCAAATGGCCAGAAGACGGGTTATTTCCTTGACCAGAAGGAAAACAGAGCCGCTATACAGCCCTTTGTGAAGGGAGCCAAGGTTCTGGATTGTTTTACCCATACGGGGGCGTTTGCTTTGCACGCGGCGCATTACGGGGCAGCCAGCGTTCTGGGCATCGATATCTCGGAGCACGCTGTGGAGTTTGCGAGGAAGAATGCTGCCTTAAACGGATATGAAGATGTGTGCCAATTTGAGGTGGGCAACACATTCGACGTTTTGAGGAAGTATCACAAGGAAAAGAACACCTTCGATGTGGTTATACTTGACCCCCCGGCCTTTACAAAGTCCCGCGATACCGTGGAAAGCGCCATAAGGGGATACAAGGAGATAAACTTAAGGGCTATGAAGATAATAAGGCCGGGTGGGTATTTGATAACCTGTTCTTGTTCGCAGCACATAGAGCCAGAGCTGTTTATGGACATCCTGTATACCGCTGCCATTGACGCCAAAAGGGATGTCAGGGTGGTAGAGAGGCGTTCTCAGGCAAAGGACCATCCGGTGCTGCTGGCATCGAAGGAGACCGAGTATTTGAAATGCGTGATTTTGCAGGTATGCTGATTGAAAGATGTCGGGCATTTTGTTTTTTATGCGCCGATTATTCGCCTTTTTGGAGCTTTCATCCAAAAAGGCTTTATTTTTGTCCGGCAATCTTTCTTAATTGAAGTTTAAAAGAAAAGGTGTATAATTTTATTTTCTAGAGACGAGCAGTTTAGCAACTTATAGGCCGGCGTTTGAAAAGTGCACTTTGCCGTGATAATATATTTTCAAAGGACTTTAGAAGGAACGATGGATAAAGCAAAGACTCTAATGTTAGAAAGGAGGAAAGAGCGCAGGAGACTCCATCTTGAAGAAGATGGGGTCCCCTGCGCTCGTATATGATGAAGCTGCTGCTGGTTGAGGACGATGAAGCCATTGCCGTGGGGCTAGAATATTCCCTGTCGCAAGAGGGCTTTGAGGTTGTCATCTGCAATGATGCGGCATCGGCCTTGGATAAAATAACATCCCAGGACTTTGACTTTGCCATCATTGATATATCTCTTCCCGACGGCAATGGATTTGATGTGTGTAAAAAGCTTAAGGAAAAAGGGGATACACCGGTAATATTTCTGACCGCCCGGGATGATGAGGGAAGCGTGGTCATGGGGCTTGACATAGGGGCCGACGACTACATCACAAAGCCGTTCAGGCTGAGGGAGCTTCACTCCCGAATTCGGGCTGTCCTCCGTAGGGCAAACAAATTAAGCGAAGACCATATAATCAACATCGGGGGCTTAACCGTTAATCTGGCCGAGGGGAAAGTAAAGAAGAACGGCAGGGAGGTGTTTTTGACGGCCCTGGAATACCGCCTTTTGCTCACGCTGATCAGCAACAGGGGGCAGGTGCTGACCCGGGATCAGCTGCTCCAAAGCATCTGGGATGTATCGGGTGACTTTGTCAATGACAACACCCTCACCGTCTACATTAAGCGCTTGAGGGAAAAGATAGAGGACGACCCTCAGAATCCCACCATTATAAAGACCGTGCGGGGAATAGGATACCGAGTATAGAGGTTTGGGTATAGATTTTAGTATATTGCCCACGCTGGAGGGCAGGAAGTCACATAGGATACAGGATATAGCAGCTTTGGAATAGCATTGTTAAGCAAAAGCGTTCTCACAAAATAACGAGAAGATGCCAGATATAGTAGCTTTAGCATGGGGTTGGCAAGCAAAAGCATTATATAGGAGGATTTAGAAGTGTCTTTATGGAGAAATAGGGAAATAAAGAGGTTTGCCGTGGCAGTTTCCGTTTTGAGCACTGTTTTGGTTATTATAGGTTTCTCAAGCAGCAGGGAAGCCGGAATCCTGGTTTTGATTACGGCTTTTTTGTTGTGTTCGACGTTTTTTGCTTTCACGGCCTACCGCTACAGGCAGATAAGGAAGCTGTCCGATTATTTAAGGCGGATCTGTGCGGGAGAGCATTCGCTTGACATACGCGACAATGTCGAGGGGGAACTGAGCATTTTAAAGAATGAGATATACAAGGTGACTTTGATGCTTTCGGAGTACAACAAAAAGCTGCAGCGTGAAAAACTGCTCCTGTCGGAGCACATGGCTGACATATCGCATCAGCTCAAAACACCCCTCACCTCTATGATGGTCATGGTTGACCTGCTGGGCAACGAGGACCTGCCGCCCGAAAAGCGCAGGGAATTCACTGCCCGCATCTCCTCCCAATTAAAGCGCATAGAATGGCTAGTTTCCTCGCTGCTTAAAATGGCCAGGCTGGATGCAGGCGTGGTGAAGATGAAGCGAGAGAGGGTTAAGGTGCGCACTCTCATAGAAAACGCTTTAAAACCCCTCCTCATACCCATGGAAGTGAAAGGCATCACCTGTACCGTTACAGGGCAGAATGAAACTTTAACGTGTGACCTGCAATGGACTACCGAGGCAATTATCAACATTCTTAAGAACTGCATAGAGCACGCTCCAGAGCATGGTAAAATCGAGATTGCCGCAAAGGACAACCCGCTTTACTTTGAAATCCGCATATCCGATAACGGGCCGGGCATAAGCAAAGAGGACCTCCCTCATATATTTACCCGCTTTTATAGGGGCAAAAATGCATCGCCCGACAGCGTGGGAATCGGCCTTGCCATGGCAAAAAGCATAATCAAGGAGCAAAACGGGGATATCATGGTGGAAAGCCGTGAAGGTAGAGGGACCACCTTCTTCATTCGCCTGTATAAAGCGGTTGTATGAACAGGTTTTTTGAAGAGACAAAATGGTGTATAGGTTTTTCGATTTTCAGCGAGTTCTTAGGTTTCGCAATTTAAATATTTCAATTTCTGTATTTTATACTTCAGAGCATGGTAAAAGTGACAAAACTGTCACAGAGTAGGTCACTCGAATGTCACCCGGCTGTGGTAGACTCGTTTTCGAAAATTAAAAATGCTCTGGAGGTGCTATATGGAGATACTACGGGTTGAAAATCTCACAAAGGTATACGGCAAGGGGGAGACGGCGGTCACCGCTCTGGACAACGTCTCCTTTTCGGTGGAGAAGGGCGAGTTTGTGGCCATTGTCGGGCCGTCAGGGTCGGGCAAGTCGACGCTGCTGCACATACTGGGCGGTGTGGATTTTCCCACCTCGGGCAAGGTATACATTGACGGCACCGACATCTACAGCCTGGACAGGTCAAGGCTTGCCATTTTCAGGCGCAGGCAGATCGGCTTGATCTATCAGTTCTACAATCTGATTCCCGTGCTTGATGTGGAGGAAAATATAATGTTGCCCTTGTTGCTTGATGGCAGAAGGGAAGATAAGGCACGCTTGAATGAGCTGCTTACCACTCTGGGTCTTAAGGACAGGGCAAAGCATTTGCCGAACCAGCTGTCGGGCGGGCAGCAGCAGAGGGTGGCCATAGGCCGCGCTCTCATAACCAATCCCGCTTTGATACTGGCGGATGAGCCTACCGGCAACCTGGACAGCAAAAACAGCGCCGAAATCATCGAACTGCTCAAGCTGTACAATCAGAAGTACAACCAGACCCTCATAATCGTCACTCATGACGAGAGGATTGCGCTGCAGGCAAGCCGCATCATCAGCCTCGAGGACGGCAGGATCGTAAGGGATGAGGTGATCAGGCCATGAACGTCATGAACAGGGTTACGCTGGCAACGCTGAAGAGGAGCAAAACCCGCACCATCGTCACCATCGTCGGCATCATTCTGTCCACTGCCATGATAGCTGCCGTGACCACTTTTATATCCAGCTTTCAAAACTTCCTGATCAACTATACAAAGGCCGATACGGGAGACTGGCACGCGGTTCTTTACGACGCTGACTTTGATACAATTGAGAGCATTAGCCAAAACCGGGAGGTACAGGAGGTTGCTGTAACCAAAGGGATAGGCTATGCGCTGCTCGAGGGCGGTTTGAACGAGTATAAGCCCTATCTGTATGTGCTTGGGTTTGATGAAAAGGCATTTGAGATGCTGTCTATATATTTAAAAAGCGGCAGGCTTCCACAGAATGAAAACGAGGTTGTCGTGCCCTATCACGTATTCACCAACGGCGGCGTGCAGTACAAAGTAGGCGATACCATTGAGCTTGACATTGGATACCGGGTTTTAGACGATGGCACCGTTCTGGGACAGAAGGATTATTACAGGCACGAGGAGGACGGCGCATCGGAGAAGCTGGTGGTCACAGGTACCAGGACGTATAAGGTGGTAGGGATATGCGAAAGGCCTTCATTTGCAATAGAGGAGTACTCTGCCCCAGGATATACCCTTATCACCGTCCTTGATAAAGATAAGCTGGGGGAGAACGACACGGCCAATGTGTATATAAAGCTTAAGAATCCCCGAAGGGTGTACGACATATATGACAACCTCGGTATGGATAAGCTGCAGTACAAAGATTATGAATACAATGACGACTTGCTCAGGTTTATGGGCATAAGTCAGAACGACAATTTTACCGCTGTTTTGTACAGCCTTGCGGCCATACTGATTGCCCTTATTATGGCCGGCTCGGTGTCGTTCATCTACAACTCGTTTTCCATTTCGGTCAGCGAGCGCAAGAAGTACTTTGGCCTGCTATCCAGCATCGGCGCTACGGCTCAGCAGCTCAGGCATTCGGTGTTTTTTGAGGCCATTGTGTTGGCAGCTATCGGCATACCCGTAGGTGTATTATCGGGCATCGCCGGCATAGGTGTTACGCTGCATTTATTGAGGGATATGTTTGCCAGCATCATGGCTCTGGGCGACCGTGTGTCTATGACGCTGTCGGTGTCCATCCCTTCCGTGATAGCGGCGGTGATTTTGGCTCTGGTTACCATACTGATATCGGCCTATATTCCAGCATGGCGCAGCGGAAAGATATCGCCCATTGATGCCATCAGGCAGACGACCGATGTAACGCTAACTGCACGGCAGGTCAGGACATGGCGCTTGACCCGTAAGCTGTTCGGCATGGAAGGGGATTTGGCGCTGAAAAATTTAAAGAGGAGCCGAAAGCGTTACCGCAGTACTGTGGTCTCGCTGTTCATGAGCATAGTCCTGTTCGTGTCGGCTTCGTCCTTTTCGATGTATCTGATGGACAGCGTTTCCAATGTATATCAGGATGTGGATTATGACCTGTACTATTTTACAAACGAAAGGGGCGATTTGAAGGATTCCACACTTGAGGTTTACAGGGATATCGTTTTGCTGGACAGCATAGAACAGGGCTCCATTGTGAGGGAACTTTATGCCTTTACTGAGATTCCGAAGGAGTACCTTAATCAATCGTTTTATGACGAGATGATTGATAATGGTTTTATTCCCCACGGAGAAGAGGCTCCCATAAATGTGATCTTGTACAGCGTTGACCGCGATACCTTTAAATACTACGTTAATAAATTGGGCCTTGACGAATCGCTGTTTACAAATCCCGATTTTCCTGCCGGGATTGCAATAGATTACCAGCATTATTATGATAGCCGAGAGGGAAGGTTTATAAATTCCAGCATATTTGGCAGCAAAAAGCCCAAGAGCATCACCCTTACTGTTTTTGATAGGGAAGATGGGCAGTTGAAGGATGATATACTGCTTATTGCATTTGCAGATGAAACTCCCTGTGGGGTGCCTGATTATGCTCCAAGCTTTCATTCAATCATCGTTGTGGTCAGCGATGAGATAAGGAAGGCCCTTTTCGATGGTGAGGAAAAAATCTGGAACCCTGCCAATATGTATTTTGCAGCCGTAGATCATGCCAAAGCCGAACAGGATATAATGGGCATACTTGTGGATGCAGGGCTTCCAACCTATAACCTGCACAATAGAGCCAGAAACATGCAAAATACCCGCAATATCGTCACCATCATATCGGTGTTCTCCTACGGGTTTATAATACTCATTTCCCTCATAAGCATTGCAAACGTGTTTAATACAATATCCACCAATATTAACTTAAGGAGAATAGAGTTTGCAATGCTGAAATCGGTGGGGATGACCGACAGCAGCTTCAACAGGATGCTGAACTACGAGTGTGTATTTTATGGACTAAAGGCCCTGCTTTACGGACTGCCGGTTTCTGTGCTGGTCACCTACCTCATCCATATCAGCATACGGCAGGGGGTTGAAATGCCCTTCCGCCTGCCGGCAGGCAGCATAGTGGTTAGCGTCTTGAGCGTGTTTTTCGTGGTCTTTGCCAGCATGGTGTATTCCATGAGGAAGATACGGCACGAGAACATCATGGACGCCATAAAGAGCGAGAGCATATAGGAGCATCTAGGAGCATATATAGAAGATACGGTGAACTGTAGAAGCTTTGTATATGGTGACAGGATAAAAGTCAATTTTGCTGCTAAAAAGGAAATTTGGGCCAGTGTAGTTGTAAAAATTAGCTGTTTGATACCGCATCAATTTTGAAGCCAAAATGGCAGTAAGCGAAAAATTGCGATTTGAATCGTTGTTTCATCAAGCTACATTTAAGCAAATTAAGTTTGCAGCAAAACACAATAAAAAAGACGCCGGCTTGTCTGTAAGGCCGGCGCCTTTTTTTGCATAATTACGCAGAATCAATGATGATTTTTATGTTATGCGGGATAAGTTTGATTTGAAAACAACATTACTGAGTAAAACTCTAGCAGTTATGTTTTATTTTAAGTATTTGCTGTTTATTTTTTAAATAATGGCAAGTATGATGAAGTTCAGTATAAACAGCAGCGTCGATACTATCAGAATGGGGTGGATGTCCTTTAGCTGCCCTCTGCAGATTTTGACCACGCAGTAGAATATGAATCCTGCTGCGATGCCGTATGAAATGTTGTAGCATAAAGCCATGAAAACGCCTGCAAAGAAAGCGGGTATTGCTTCGTTTAAATCATCCCACTTGATCTCTTTGAAGGATGACATCATCATGATGCCAACCGCAATGAGCGCCGGTGCAGTTGCTGCTGCAGGTACCAGACCGGCTACGGGTGCCAGGAAAACGCAGGCCAGCATCAGCAATGCCGTGACAACGCTGGTTAAACCGGTGCGACCACCAACTCCTATGCCGGCAGCGCTTTCAATATAGGTTGTGGTGTTGGATGTGCCGAACAGTGATCCAATTGAAGTGGCAATTGCGTCGGCAAACAAGGCCTTGTCCATCTTGGATTTGAAGCCGCTGCTGCTTTCCATAAGCTGTATATCCTCTGCGCTGAATATGCCGCTTTGACGGCCTGTGCCTATAAATGTACCGATGGTGTCAAAGGTGTCTGCAAGGCTGAAGGCAAATATGGTCATCAGCACTAGGGGGATCTTTTCCGGGTCAGCAAACAAAGAACCCATTCCTTCCGGCCCAAGGGCCGCACCAAAGGTGGTGCCCAGCTCAGCAAATGCCGAACCAAGCCCGGTGGTTGTTCCAACCTTGGAAACATCAACCACTCCCATGGGTATGCCGATGATGGTGGTGGCGATAATACCAAGCAAAATAGCCCCTCTTACCTTCAAGACGAGCAGGATAAATGTCAACACGATACCTATGATGGCAAGAAGGACCGCTGGATCATTCAAAGTCACAAGAGCAGGCACAGCGCTTGAGTCGCTTATGACGGTACCGCTTTCCAATATGATATGGTGGCCGGGATCGGATGTAAAGTTCAAAAGCCCGGCGTTTTTAATTCCTATATAAGCTATAAAGATGCCGATGCCGCCGCCTATAGCGTTTTGCAGGCTGACGGGAATCGCTTTAATGATGGATTTGCGAATTTTGGTTACGGTGATGAAGATGTTGATAAGGCCGCATATGAAGACCATGGCCAGCGCCTGTTTCCAGCTGAATCCCAGCCCCAGACACACGGTGTAGGTAAAGAATGCGTTTAGCCCCATGCCGGGAGCCTGGGCATAAGGTACGTTGGCGAAAAGTCCCATGACCAGAGTACCCACTACCGAGGCGATGATTGTGGCCAGGAACACCGCTCCCCACGGCATGCCTGTTTGTGACAGGATAGCCGGATTGACGAAGATGATGTACGACATCGCAAAGAAGGTGGTAAGTCCAGCCAGGATTTCAGTCGATACCTTGGAGCCGTTTTCGCTGATTTTGAAGAATCTGTCCATCAAAAAACCTCCTCTTCAAAAAATAATCGAACGATTAGTTATAATTTTGTAAAAAACTTATGGAACTCTGCGATTCAATTATGACAATAATGTATTTTATATTCATATAATACCGTATATTCTTCAAAAATGCAAACGAAATTTGCAAAATTTTTTTGGTTTGATGTGTAAAAAATGCGCTATAAAAAGTGGTTATAAGGATGGGCTTATAAATTTTCATTTTTGTTGATTGTGGACATCCAGGCACTATAATAAACAAATGTAATAGCGATGAAACCACGGATTTGTCTATTGACACGGTATCAACCGTTATATTATAGTATTATTTATAAAAATACAGAGGGGTGAATGGGATGAAGAAATACAGCATAATTTTCACGTTGGTCATTTCCATGTTAGTATTTGCTGGTTGTTCTCAAACGGCGTCCACCAACCAGGATGTCATCAAGATAGGCGTTAACTACGAGTTGTCCGGCGGCGTTGCGACATATGGCCAGAGCTCTGTAGAGGGCATAGAGCTGGCTGTTGAGCAGATTAACCAGGCTGGCGGCATAAACGGCAAGAAGATTCAGCTTGTTAAGTATGACAACAAATCCGAACCTTCTGAAGCCACTACCCTGGCCACCAGGTTGATGACCCAGGATAAAGTGGTGGCTATACTGGGGCCCGCCACGTCGGGAGCTTTTATGGCGACCATTCCGGTGGCAAACCAGAACAAGGTGCCGGTAATCTCGGGTTCGGCTACAGCTGACAACGTAACAGTAGATGACAAGGGCGTAAAGGAATATGCCTTCCGCATCTGCTTTACCGATTCGCAGCAGGGCAGTGCGGTGGCCAAGTTTGCCTTAGAAAATCTTTCTACTAAGAAAGCCGTTATAATCATGGATAGCTCGAGCGACTATGCCAAAGGCCTTGCAGAGGCGTTTACCTCGACCTTTGAAGCCGGCGGCGGCACCATTGTCGCCGAGGAAGCCTATATGTCAGGCGATACCGACTTCAACGCCATATTGACCAGCATAAAGGGCAAGGATTTTGATGTGATATTCATTCCAGGTTATTACAACGAGGCAGGGTTGATCATCAAGCAGGCCCGTGCGCAGGGCATCGATGTCCCAATACTTGGAGCCGACGGTTTTGACTCGCCCAAGTTGGCGGAGCTGGCCGGTGCACAGGCGCTCAACAATGTCTACTTTACCAATCATTATTCGTCGGTAGATCCAAGCCCTGTGGTGGCAGAGTTTGTTAAGGCCTTCAAAGCCAAGTACAACAAAGAGCCGGATGCGTTTAACGCATTAGGATACGACTTGGCCAAATTTGTGGCTGACGCTTTGAGCCGGGCGGAGAAGATCGATGGAGAGTCGCTGAAGAAAGCCTTGGAGGCAACTAAGGATTTTGAGGGTGTGACCGGAACGATGAGCGTGGATGAAAACCATAACGTTGTGAAGGATATAATCGTCATCGAATTGAAGGATGGAAAACAGCACAAGACTTACAGGGTTACCAATTGAAAAGTTTTATTTGAGTTGAAATGCCATATCTGTGGTGCATCATGCATATAAGTGAGGGCGTTTGTCGTGTCCTCACTTATATGTGTTTAAGCACAGCATGTGTGTCTCATTTAGGCCAGTGCGGAGGATATAGATGTATAGGATGTGCAGAACGTGATTGGGGTTTGGCGTCAAATCCGTATTGTTTTGCTTTGTTTGCTAAAATATTGCGGATATCACGAAAATGTAGAGAAAGAAGGGAGAACGGGTGGAACAGCTGTTACAGCAGATCGTCAATGGCATATCGCTGGGAAGCATATACGCGCTTATCGCCCTGGGATATACAATGGTATACGGCATTATAAAGCTGATCAACTTTGCGCATTGCGATATATACATGATAGGTGCTTATGTGGGGTATGTGTGCATGGCCAAGCTTGGGTTGGGTTTTTTGCCTTCCCTGCTTGCTTCGATGCTGGTTTGCACCTTGCTGGGCGTTACAATCGAAAAGATTGCCTACAAGCCTTTGCGTAACGCTACAAGGATTGCCGCACTTATAACCGCCATAGGCGTGTCGCTGTTTTTGGAGTATACCACCATGTTCTTTGCCACCGCAAACGTGAGAACCTATCCTCCCATGACCGGGTTTATGGCAAAGACGTTTAAAATGGGAAATGTGGTGATTTCGGCTCAGCAGATTCTGATTGCAATCATAACCATTATTTTGATGGTGCTGCTGCAGCTTATCGTCAAGAAGACCAGGATTGGCAAGGCGATGCGTGCGGTTTCTCTGGATAAGGATGCTGCCGAGCTTATGGGCATCAATGTAGACTCCACTATTTCCTTTACCTTTGCTTTAGGGTCGGCTCTGGCCGGTGCAGCGGGGATTTTGGTTGGCGTGTACTATAACTCCATCAATCCGCTGATGGGCGTTTTGCCGGGCCTTAAGGCTTTCGTCGCCGCAGTCTTTGGAGGTATTGGCATAATTCCAGGTGCCATGCTGGGCGGATATGTCATAGGCATCATAGAGGTCTTCGTGGCGGGATTAGGATATTCCATGTACAGGGATGCTGTGGTGTTTGCCATTCTGATATTGATTCTTATCGTAAGGCCGGCAGGACTGCTTGGTAAAAATACCGGGGAGAAGGTGTAGCAGGAGATGAAGGGGATACTGAGTGCTCAATTTACAAGGAGACTTATTCTCGTTGTCTTGACTTATGTGATTGTTCAGCTGCTTATTTCTGTTAATATTATAAATGACTACTTACAGGCGACGCTGACCACCATCTGCATAAACATCATATTGGCTGTGAGCCTTAATCTGATTACGGGGTTTACCGGACAGTTTTCGCTAGGGCATGCCGGCTTTATGTCCATAGGGGCTTATACATGTGCTCTGCTTATCCTTAACGATCCCACCATGCCCAACTTTCTGCTTGGTACTCTGCTGGGGGCTTTGCTGGCGGCGCTGGTTGGCTTTTTGGTTGGATTGCCCACATTGCGCCTTCGAGGGGACTACTTGGCCATTGCCACGCTGGGCATGGCAGAGATCATCAGAATCATGTTTATCAATATGGATAAAATCACCAACGGCCCGCGAGGTTTGAGCGGTATACCCAGATTTGTTAACTGGACGTGGCTGTTTATCTTTACAGTTGGAACGGTGCTGCTGATAAGAAACTTTTTGAGGTCATCCCATGGAAGGGCCTGTATAGCCATACGCGAGGACGAGATCGCAGCCGAGACCATGGGAATCAATACCACATGGTACAAGGTTCTGGCTTTTGTAATAGGGGCTTTCTGTGCGGGTATAGCGGGAGCGCTGTATGCTTCATACTTTTATTTTATAAAACCCGACCTGTTTGGTTTTTTAAAGTCGGTGGATATTCTGGTCATGGTGGTACTCGGAGGGTTGGGGAGCATATCGGGATCGATTCTGGCGGCAATTTTGCTGGCCGTTATATCCACGTTGCTTCAGTCGTTTTCCGAAATCCGTATGATACTGTATGCTCTAATTTTGATTGTAATAATGATATTCCGGCCTCAGGGTTTGCTGGACTCAAAGGAGATTTCGCTCTCTGTATTTAACAGGTTGGGCAGGTTGTTTGCGTTTGAAAAGGAGGAAAAATAAATTATGCCGCTACTGAAGGTGCACAAGCTCACAAAATCGTTTGGCGGATTGACGGCTGTTTTGAATGTAAGCATGGAACTTAAGCAGGGCGAACTGGTAGGGTTGATCGGTCCCAACGGTGCCGGCAAGACCACCGTCTTCAACCTTTTAACCGGCGTTTACGTCCCAACCAGCGGCAGCATTATTCTGAACAAAGGCGGCGCCGAGCAGGAGCTACAGGGGTTGAAGCCGCACAGGATATGCAAAGCGGGAGTGGCAAGGACGTTTCAAAATATCCGTTTGTTTAAGGATCTGACGGTGTTTGATAACGTGCGCATCGCGATGCATAAGAACGTGCGGTATGGGCTGCTGTCCAGCTTTTTGCACCTGCCGTCGTACCACAGGGAAGAGAAGCGGATCAGCGAGGCCACAATGGAATTGCTCAAGATCTTCAAGCTGGATGGCAAAAAGGATGAGTATGCCAAAAACCTTCCCTATGGAGAACAGCGCCATCTGGAGATCGCGCGGGCATTGGCTACTAATCCCAGCCTGTTGCTGCTGGATGAGCCGGCTGCGGGGATGAACCCTGCTGAGACTGCTCAGCTTACCGAGCTGATAAAGTGGATCAGGGAGAAGTTCAACCTGACCATTCTTCTGATCGAGCACGACATGTCCCTGGTCATGAAGATATGTGAGCGCATCTATGTACTGGATTACGGAATATTGATTGCTGAGGGTACTCCGGATGAAATCAGGTCAAACAAGAGGGTCATAGAGGCGTATTTGGGAGAGGATGTTGGCGATGCTTGGAGTTAGGAATCTCCATGTGCATTTTGGCGTGATACACGCATTGAAAGGGATCTCTTTGACGGTCAACGATGGGGAGATTGTAACCCTGATAGGTGCCAACGGGGCGGGCAAAACCACCACGTTGCGCACCATATCGGGTTTGAAGAAGCCCACCGGCGGCGAGATTATACTGGACGGCGTGGACATAACCAATGCCTCCGCTCAAGAAAGGGTCAGGATAGGCATCTCACATGTACCCGAGGGGCGGCGCGTCTTTTCCAATATGACGGTTTTGGAAAACCTCGAGCTGGGAGCCTATCTCCGAAAGGATAAGGAGGAAATTGCAAAGGATTTAAAGAAGGTGTTTGACCTTTTCCCAGTGTTGTCTGATCGGCGAAAGCAGCTGGCTGGTACCCTCTCGGGCGGGGAACAGCAGATGCTAGCAATTGGCCGGGCTTTGATGAGTCGACCCAAAATTTTGCTGCTGGATGAACCTTCCATGGGCCTTGCGCCCTTGTTAGTTCAGGAAATTTTTAATATAATAAAAGATGTGAACAGCAATGGAACGACGGTGCTGCTGGTGGAGCAAAACGCAAGGATGGCGCTGCAGATCGCACATCGCGCTTATGTAATAGAGACAGGAAGGATCGTGCTGGCGGGCACCGGCGCTGAACTGATGGAGAGCGAAGAGATCAAAAAAGCCTATCTAGGGGGTTAATGCTATGTTTGTTAAAAACAGGATGACCACCAACCCGTTTACCATCTCTCCTGATCAAACCATTCCGGATGCTCAGGAGATCATGATGAAACATGGCATAAGGCGGCTGCCGGTTGTCAAAGACGGCAAGCTGGTGGGCGTGGTCACAAAAGAGGACATCGAACGGTATTCGCCTTCCAAGGCAACCAGCCTCAGCATGGGTGAGATTACCTATTTGCTGTCTAAGACAAAGATAAAGCAGATCATGACCAAGGATCTGGTTACCATATCGCCCAACGCTCTTTTAGAAGAGGCAGCCACGCTCATGCGGGATCAAAAGGTGGGCTTTTTGCCGGTGGTGGACGGGGATAAGCTGGTGGGTATTATAACCGAGAGCGATATCTTCGACGCTTTTATTGAACTGCTGGGCTTCCGTGAGCGGGGTACCCGGCTTACCGTCGAAGCGTCAGATGAACCCGGCATTTTGGCCAGGCTGACCGGCATTTTTGCGCAGTACGGCGCAAACATCACTCGCGTGGCGGTTTACCGTGGAGCAGATGGTACCAGCAGCGTTGTGGTGGGTATAAACTCTTTCAATACTGAAGATATAGAGAAAACGCTGGAGGAAAACGGCTTTAGGATACTGTATAAGCTGCAGAATAGCTAAGCGCTGCAGAATAGATAAACGCGATTGTACAGGCTTTCCTGCTGTGATTCGGCAGGAAAGCTTTTTATTTTGGGGGGAAGACGAAAAGCACCGTATCTTTTTAGTGGAGACGTTTTTTGGCTGCCTTAAACGGTAGCCTATTTTTTATTTTGACTTTTTAAAAAATGTGGGAGCAAAAAGATACATTGCTTCGTCTAAATAAGTGAAAGCAAGATAAGGAAGGAGTTAATGCATGCATTCTCTTCTGCTACCAAAAAAGGCCAATGTAGTAGAAGGCGAATTGGTAAGGCTTATGGATACTTATGGGAATGACGTCCTTAGGATTTCGTATATGTATCTTAAGGATCAGCAAAAGGCCGAGGACGCATTTCAGGAGGTATTTATTAGGGTGTTTAAAAAATTTGAGAAATTTAAAGGGGAGAGCAGCGAAAGGACGTGGATCATGAGAATAACTATAAACGTGTGCAAGGATATGCTGCGCAGTTCATGGATTAGAAAGGTGATATTGACCGACTGGCACGGTTACCGGCACGATGAGGGTGAAGTAGAAACCAGAGTTGAAGATATGGACCAGGGACGAACGTTGTTTGAGGCGGTACTATCGCTGCCGCCGGCCTTCAAAGATGTGATAATACTCTACTATTACCAGGGCTATACCACATCGGAGATAAGCAAAATTTTGAAGGTAGCAGAGGGAACGGTTAGGAGCCGGTTGTACAGAGCAAGGGAGCTTTTAAAGAAAAAGCTAGAAGGGAGTGCTGACCTTAATGAATGATTTCCAAAGATTTAGGGATATCGCGGATGAGATTATGAGAGATATAAAGCCTAGTCAGGAATTGAAGCAAAGGACTTTGAACAGATGCAAAAAAGAAAAAAAACGTATTGGGCATAGCAGATTATTATTGGCGGCGTGTGTTGTACTGATGTTGGTGGTGGCCAACGTTTGGGAGCTCATTTTACCGCAACAGGACCCGGATGAACCACCTCAAGCCAATACACTGCTGGGGACTGATGAGGGGATGCAACCTCTTGTAGGCGTATCGGAAGGTGACGATGAAAAGGCGTATGAGATAAAGACACTGGAGGATGCCAAAAGGCGTTTCGGAGATTCTTTTCTCGTGCCCTCCTATGTCCCCGATGATTTTGAGCTCAGCGATATATATGCGTACGGGCATGACCAGAATGAAGTGAGCAAGGTTGTCCTTACTTATTCCTCAGGCAATAAGTCCTTTACGATCATTGAGGAAAAGGCACCCATGGGGAATGAACTGGTCGGCTTTGAAGAAGTGGATATCAATGGAGCTATAGGCTATTTAAAGCCATCTTTAGATGACAAAAAAGACGTGGCCACTCTGGATGTTGAGCTACACTGGTTTAAAGATGGGGTTCACTATTCCGTGATAGGCCTTATAACGCCTGAGGAGGCAATTAAGATAGCAACTTCAATGAAGTAAAAGGCTTGGATAAAGGCTTGGGGAAAGGGCTCATAAGCTAAGCATGTTTTAAAGCGTACTTGTTTTTATCGGTATAGGACTTTATGAATGGCCTTTCCAGTTTAGTATTCGCGCACTTGTATCAAATTTTGGGGTAACCCAATTAAAATAAAAAAATTAAGGAGGTATGGTTGTTATGAATAAGGTCAAATTTACAAGAGTTTTTATCCTGGCGGTATGTGTGGCTGTGCTTTTTGCAACGGTTGCTCTGGCCGATACCAGCGCAGTTCAGGTAACTGCAGCTCAGAATGATCAAGTCAGTCAGGGTGAGTCGCCTGAAGAGCAAAGAGGAATCGATGATGAGCTACTCGAAAAGCAAAGGGAAATCGATGCATATCTGTTTGAACAGCACAAGGATGAAATTGCCAAGATGGGATTTACTGTAACCCATACGGCACCGGCGGATGGCTATGTAGAAATAGGTATCACGCCCTACAAGGAGGAGTATGCTGAATACCTCTACGGGATATTCGGCAGGGGCATGGTTAAAGTGGTAGAAGGGCAACAGGCACAGCTTTATACTACGGATGCAGCCACTACAGTGCAAACACAGGAATTATCTGAGACGAATTCGTATGCTGTAATTGTAGCTGTGGCAGGCGCAATTGTGGTTGTTGCCGGTGCGGCTTTCGTACTTCACAGGCGCAGAGTTGTAAACAAGTAAACCGCTCTGCTGCCTTTCCAAGTCAACCTCACTCACATGCATTTGATGGTAACTCTGTAGCTAAACGAAGGCAGGTAAAAAAGCAGTTTACCAACTTAGGAGGCCAGATACTGGCCTAGAGCAGGTCGTTACAGAATTACCGAACATATGTTGAAAAGCAGCCAGTGAAACTTTAAGGCCCCTTTCATGCGAAAGGGGCCTTTTGGCGTGATAAAAATAGCTTATACTTGTAATAATTTTTAATAATTGGATTTATGGCTACCAATGATATATAATCAAACTTGAATGCTGTTGTTGGTTATGAAATGTAATATTTTGCTTATTAGAGAACTGACGGTACATTGGTTTAGCATAAAAATCGGTGAAGTGGAGGTATGCAGATGAGGACGGTAGGCACACAGGCAAGGGGCATACGCTTGCCCATAATAAACAAAGGCGATGACCTGGTGGAAATCGTCGCCAAAGCGGTTGTGGAGTCCAGCCGGGCTGAAGGATACCAATTGAACGATAGGGATATAGTGGGGGTTACAGAATCGGTAGTGGCTAGGGCTCAGGGGAATTATGCCACCATTGATCAGATCGCAGAAGACGTGGCAGCAAAATATCCTGATGGTGAAGTGGGAGTGGTGTTTCCGATACTCAGCCGCAACAGGTTTTCGATGCTGCTTCTGGGCATCGCCAGAGGGGTTAAGAAGGTTTACCTTCAGCTGAGCTATCCTTCCGACGAGGTGGGCAACCCCATCCTCACATGGGATGAACTGGACGAGAAAGGGATTAACCCATACACCGATACGTTGACTGAAGAGGAGTTCTATAAATATTTTGGGCACGGGGCAATTCATCCCTTCACCGGCATAGACTATATAAAATATTACAGAGAGCTGGTGGAAGGGATTACCATAATATTTTCAAATGACCCGAGGGCGATATTGAGGTACACGCCGCACGTGCTGGCCGCCGATATCCACAACCGTTTTAGAACCAAGCGCCTGCTGAAACAGGCGGGAGCCAGGACGGTCTATGGGTTGGACGATATTTTGACCCGGCCGGTTAACGGCAGCGGTTACCATCCGCAGTACGGCTTGCTGGGCTCGAACAAGGCTTCCGAAACCACCGTCAAGCTTTTCCCCAGGGATGGAGAGGAGTTTGTGAATCGACTACAGGCGCGGCTTAAAGAGCTGACTGGCAAGCACATGGAAGTAATGATATACGGCGATGGAGCCTTTAAGGACCCAGTAAGCGGCATATGGGAGCTGGCAGATCCCGTGGTGTCACCCGCATACACAAAAGGGCTGGAGGGTACCCCTAACGAGGTTAAGCTGAAATATCTGGCCGATAATATGGATACTAAGGAAAACATCGAGGAAAAGATAAGAGAAATTATAAGGTCCAAGGATAAAAACCTTGTGGGGCGCATGATATCCCAGGGTACCACTCCTCGCCGTTTGACCGACCTTTTAGGAAGCCTTTGTGATCTGGTGAGCGGAAGCGGCGATAAGGGCACGCCTGTGGTGCTTATTCAGGGATACTTCGATAATTATGCTTCTAATGTTGAATGATTGGTTTGAATCGTGATTGACAGCTTGCCGAGAGGTTGGTATATTATTGTCAGGGTCTCATAGATAAACCCACCTCCTCCAAGTGTGGGGAGGGTTATCGTAATAAAGAGTGGCTGGAGACGTGTGAGAGCCATATTAGTCAGGCTGCATGCAGCTTGATTAATATGGCTTTTTTCGTTTGAGGGGAGGGGAATATATAAATGTTTGATATAGCTATTATCGGTGCGGGGGTTGTGGGCTGCAGCATAGCCAGAGAGCTTGCCAGGTACAAGCTGGATGTATGTGTGTTGGAAGCAAAGGCTGATGTGGCTATGGGGAGCTCGGGTGCCAACAGCGGCATCGTGCATGCGGGCTATGACTGCAAGCCGGGGACGTTGATGGCGCGTCTCAACGTCGCGGGCAATTCCCTGTATGAGGACATAGCCCGGGAATTGGACGTCCCTTTCAAGCGAAACGGTTCGCTGGTTTTGGCATTTACCGATGACGACATGTCAACTCTTAAGCGCTTGATGGAGCAGGGCATAAAGAACGGCGTAAACGGACTCAAGATTCTACCTGCTGAAGAAGTGCTAAAGATGGAGCCCAACTTAAATCCCTCCATCAAAGCGGCGCTGTGGGCTCCCACGGGAGGCATTACATCCCCATTTGAAGTTACCATCGCCATGGCGGAGAATGCAGCCGACAACGGCGTACAGTTTTATCTCAACCATGCTGTTTTATCCATCCAAAGGCACAGCGACGGCAAATTCCACATTGAAACCTCAGGCGGAACCTTTATCGCTCGGTATGTGATAAACGCAGCTGGCATAAACAGCGATTTGATCAGCCAAATGGTAGGGGATCATTCATTTAGCATACATCCGCGCAAGGGAGAATACTGCCTGTATGACAAAAAATGGGGGAGCCTAGTCACCAGCACCGTATTTCAACCGCCGTCGGGGCTTGGCAAAGGCGTACTGGTTACCCCTACCGTGGACGGCAACCTGCTCATAGGGCCAAACGCTGTGGATATACCCCAGAGGGATGACGTATACACCACCTCAGATGGTTTGAGCTTTGTATATCAAAAAGCGCTGGAGTCGGTGTCTTTCCTGCCAAGAAACGACGTTATAACCGAGTTTGCGGGATTGAGGGCCATAGCCGATGGGGAGGACTTTATAATCCGTCCTTCCCGCAGGGCGGAGGAGTTCATTCAGGTGGCGGGGATTTGCTCGCCAGGGCTTTCGGCCGCCCCGGCAATAGGTAAGTATGTGGCCACCATTTTAAACGGCGTTATGCAAAAAAATGGCCGTGGCCTTGAGCAAAAGAGGGATTTCAATCCCTATCGCAAGGGTATAAGCCGTTTTAGCGATGCCGACTGGCATACCCGGGAGGAGCTCATAAAAAAGGATCCAAGGTTTGGACGCATAATATGCAGGTGTGAGATGGTGACCGAGGGAGAGATAGCGCAGGCCCTTCACAGGAATCCGCCGGCCCTCACAGTGGATGCAATAAAGCGGAGGACGAGAGCGGGAATGGGGCGTTGCCAGGGCGGTTTTTGTACCCCGCGCATTATGGAGATAATGGAGAGGGAACTGGGCGTACCCATGGATCAGCTGACTAAAAAAGGAGAAGGTTCAAGGATTGTGCTGGGTAGAATCAAAGAATTTTTGGGGGAGGATGCAGGATGTTGAGCATGAAAGCCGATGTGGTGATCATAGGAGGGGGGCCGGCCGGCCTGGCAGCCGCTCTATCTTGCCATAAGCACGGTATACGGGACATCATCATACTCGAGAGGGATTCTCATTTGGGGGGAATACTCCAGCAATGCATCCATAATGGGTTCGGGCTCCACTGGTTTGGCGAGGAGCTTACCGGCCCTGAATACGCCCAGAGGTTTATCAACCAGGTTGAAAAGGCGCAAATTCCTTATCTCCTGGATACCATGGTGGTGGACATTGACGAGGACAAAAGGGTCTATGCCGTAAACCCCAAGCATGGGCCGGTGCAGGTACAGGCCCGAGCAGTGATACTCGCGATGGGATGCAGGGAAAGGACCAGGGGGGCTCTCATGATCCCTGGAGGGCGACCGGCAGGGGTGTATACGGCAGGCATGGCCCAGAGGCTCATGAACATAGAGGGATATATGCCGGGGCGGGAAGTAGTTATACTGGGTTCGGGAGATATTGGGCTTATAATGGCCAGGAGGCTTACTTGGGAAGGCGCCAACGTAAAGATGGTATGCGAAATCATGCCCTATTCCACCGGACTTATAAGAAACATAAGGCAGTGCTTGGAGGATTACGGCATTCCCATAAGGTTTAAGCACACCGTCATCAAAATTCACGGCAACCAAAGGCTTGAGGGGGTGACCATTGCGCATGTGGACGACTCGCGGCGGCCCATTCCAGGCACCGAAGAATACGTACCCTGCGATACCCTGCTCTTATCGGTAGGCCTGATACCCGAGAACGAGCTCAGCCAGAAAGCCAACGTACAGCTTGACCCTGTCACAGGAGGACCTGTTGTGGATGAGTACAGGCAGACCAGCGTGCCGGGGATCTTTGCCTGTGGCAATGTGCTGCATGTTCACGACCTGGTGGATTATGTAAGCGAAGAGGCCGAGATTGCCGGATACGGTGCATGGCGGTATTTGAACGGCCTGGCCTCTCAGCACGGCCAGCATGTGGATGGGCGGCTTAAAATAGAGACAGGATACGGGATACGCTACGTTGTCCCCCAGAGGATTTCGGGGAAAGAGGATGTAGAGCTGTTTTTCAGGTCGGATAATGTATATGATAACGGTGTAGTGGAATTGTTCGATGGCCACAAAGTGCTAGCTTCTAAAAGTTTTTTGCGCATCGTTCCGGGGCAGATGGAGCGGTTTAAAATAAAAAAACAGGCTTTATCCGGCATAAAGCCCGGTGATAGGCTGATAGTGAGATGGAGAAACCTTGGGTGAAGGGGGGTAAACGTCAATGGAGCTGATATGCATACTGTGTCCCCGGGGTTGCAGAATGAATGTTGAACCCGGCGGAGACTGCCAGTGGGAGGTCAAGGGCAACGGATGCAGCCGCGGCAAAGACTACGCCGTTCAGGAGATGACATGTCCCTTGCGCACCCTTACCACCTCGGTGTGGGTGGAAGGGGGAACCCACAGGCTGGTGTCAGCAAAGACCGACAGGAGCATTCCAAGGGGAAAAATAATGGAAGCTTTGAAGCAGACCAAAGGGTTAAAGGTCAACGCTCCCATAAACATAGGCGACGTGTTGCTTGAGAATATAGCAGGTACAGGTGCCAATTTGGTTGCCACTCGAAAGGTGGATAAAGCGGTACTGGCATGATTCACACGATAGCCGTTTGAATGGTATAATAAGAGTAATAGATACCCGGGGGTTTTTCAGGAGGGAGCAGTATGATATTCATCGGAATATTCGGCATACAGGACAAACAAAGGGTTATAAGGGAATACCCCAATGTCATATGCAAGTGTGGTAGCCTCTCGAGGGGCGAACTGATTGAGGAGTACACCTATTTTCACTTTTTCTTTATCCCGATATTTAAGTGGAACAAAAGGTACTACATGAGGTTCAGGTGTTGTAACAGGATTTTTAGGGTGCCGCCCGACTACGTGGATGAGCTGAAGAACAGCACCGATGTGGATGTAAACAGGCTTGAAGAGGTGCAGACCTATTTTGGCAATCAGTGCCCAAACTGTGGCGCTGTGCTCCATCGTTCCTTTGCATATTGCCCCTATTGCGGCCAAAAAATACATTAAAAAGGGATCGCACTGAATTAATTGTTTTATTAGATGAATATACGCCCAAAAGATGCATTAAAAAGGGAATCGCGCTTGCGATTCCCCCATCAAAAAATTTACCGTTCTCCTCCCAGGAAGAACACCGCCAGTGTACCAGGCCCTGAATGTGACCCTATCACAGGGCCTATTTGATTTATAATTATATCCTTAACTGTGAATTTTGAGCGTATCAGTTCTGCCACATATTCGGCATCTTCAGATGAGTCGCCGTGGCTTATGGCCACAACCTGCTGCTCTGGATTGACGATGTGCTCTTCCATCTTTTCGACCAGCGTACGGAGGGATTTCTTGCGCCCCTTTACTTTAAGCCTGGGGACAAGACGTCCCTCTCTGTCTACATTGAGCACGGGTTTAATATCCAGTATGTTGCCTATAAATGCGGCCGTCCCCGAAAGCCTTCCGCCTCTCTTGAGGTATTGCAGGTCCTCTACAGTAAACCAATGGTGTACCTTGAGCTTGTTTTGCTCAACCCAGTCTATGATTTCCTCCTTGGAAGCGCCCCGTTCAAGCATTTCCACGGCATAGTACACCACCAGCCCCTCGCCCAGTGATGCGCACTTGGTGTCGATGACGGTTATGTCGGCCCGGGGATTTTCCTCCAGTATCATATCCCGGGCTATGAGAGCGTTGCTGTAGCTGCCGCTCAGTGCGGAGGAAAAGCACAGGTATATAACCGATTTCCCCTCAGATACATATTTTTTGAACATATCCGCGTAGGTTTGAGCGTTTACCTGGGAAGTGGTGGGAGTCTCCCCATCCCTCATGGCGTTGTAGAAATACCTGTACGACACCGTTTGACCCAAGTCATCGGCGTATTCAGTACCTTTAAAGTTGTATGTAAAGCGTATAAGTGGGATGTTGTGTTGCTTCACGTATTCAAAAGGGAGGTCGCTGCAGCTATCTGCAATGATAACGGTTTGCATGAGCCTCTTACCTCCTGTCCTTCCAGAAAATGGCCGCCCCCAAAGCTCTTGCCTGAGCTGTGGATGCTTTACAAAAAGCATACTGGCCGTTTTTGCTGCATGCCTTCATGCATAGTATACAGATTTTACCTACTATTTTACTATACCATACAACGCCTTCTTTGTACAGTGGTACGGCCGTTTTTATTTTTAAATCAGGTCTTTGCGCTTTGTGTTTCATATTTCATCAAATGTTTTTTATGATAAAACACCGATGCGGAGACTTAAGCCTCCGCAAATGGCATTAGAAGTTGAAGGTGCTTAAAAGGTCATCAAAGGTGTCCCTTCTCCTTATCAGCACGTCATTACCGTTTTTGTCTATCAAAACTTCGGCCGGCCTTAAGCGGTTGTTGTAGTTGGATGCCATGGAATAGCCATAAGCCCCTGCATCCATAATGCCCAGTATGTTGCCTTCCTTGATTTTGGGAAGGAGCCTACTCTTGGCAATTATATCACCGCTCTCGCAGATGTTGCCTACAACCGTGGTGTTCTGGCGTTCGCTTGATTTGACGGGCTGGCCGTTTTCATCATACACCTCCACATCATGGTGGGAGTTGTACATGGCGGGGCGGATGAGCACGTTGAATCCCAGGTCGGTTCCAACGTAAGTGGTATTATAGCCCTGCTTTACGGCGTATACCGTTCCAAGCAGCACGCCGCATTCGGCAACGATGTACCTGCCCGGCTCTATCTGGAAGGTGGGGTAAATACCGCGCTCTGCTGTCCAGCCGTGTATTATTTCGTCAAGCTGCTCCCCCAGGGCCTTAAGGTCGAGGCGCTTTTCTCCTTCCTGTTTGCGATAGGGGATGCCAAAGCCGCCGCCAAAGTCTATAAACTCCAGCTCGTCAAAGTTTTCGGCGATGGAGAGGAGGGTTTTTGCGGCCTCAACGTACGGCGTTGGCTCCATAAACAATGAGCCTATATGCTGGTTTATGCCCACCAGCTTCAGGTTATGTTCCTTCAATATGCGCTTTACCTGGGGAATGAGATCAGGATATATCCCGAATTTTGTGTTGTTGCCGGCTGTAACCACCTTTTCGCTGTGGCCGGCGCCTATTCCGGGGTTTATGCGAATGGCCACCTTGCCGCCGGGGTTGAGGGCCCCGTACTGCTTGAGCTGCGATATCGAATCAACGCTTATGGTGACTCCACTTTCTATGGCAAACTCCATCTCCTGAGGGGATACGTTGTTGCTGATATAGAAGATCTCTTGTGGCTTGAATCCCGCTTTCTGGAGGAAGAATATCTCACCCGGGGATATGGCATCGGCGTGCAGGCCTTCCTCATGGATTATCTTTAGCAGGTGTATGTTGGAATTGGCCTTTGTCGAATAGCATACCCGGAACTTGGGATAGGAGACCAACTTTACCATTTCCCTGCAGCGTTCTCTCAGTATGTTTTCGTTGTATACGTAAAGCGGGCTTCCGTATTTTTCAAGAAGCCGCTTGGGATTGGTGTTTCCATAAAAACGGGTGTGTTCAGTGTAATAGCTCTCCATGTTGTTCCCTCCATAATGCAAGTTGGAAAAAGTCGATTTGCATTTTTAATGATAACACTATAACAAAAAATCCGACGGTTTGTCAACTTGCTTGTGTGTATGGTGGAAATAAATTATAATTATTTTAAGGCGGATAAAGGGCAATGGAGCCAATAGAATGCTTAAATAATGAGGGGTGGAATCAGTTGAAAGCTGGTTACATGGAGATATTTGAGGACATAAAAAAAGGAAAGATCGACAGGCTGTATTTGTTTTACGGCCAGGAAGGGTATGTGAAGGAACAGGCGCTTTCACAGCTTTCACAGGCGCTGGTAGCTCCGGGGCTTAAGGACTTGAATTATCAAGTGCTGGATGGCGAGGCTGCCAGCACTGACGATATCATCAATGCCTGTGAGACCCTGCCGTTTATGTCGGATAGAAGGCTGGTGGTGGTAAAGGATTTGCCTGCCCTGCTGCAGGGAGGGCGCAGCAATATTGACGAGGACAGGCTCAAGAGCTATTTGCCCAGGATACCCTCTTCCACCTGCCTGGTTTTTTATTGCACCGAGGAGGTCAACAAGCGAAAGGGTTTATTCACTGCTATAGATAAGGCGGGCAAGGTAATCGAGTTTGAGCTGCTGAAGCCCGAGGAGATAGCGACATGGATAAGAAGCACGCTTAAGCGCCACGGGAAACAGATGGAGCCGTCTGCCCTAAAATATTATGTGAGTATTGCCGGTAACAGGCTGGAGGATATATACAACGACCTTCAAAAGCTTATGGTATATATAGGCGATAGGGATGTGATAACCCGCGCTGACATCGATAAGGTAGTGACGCCTGCTGTGGAGTACACAGTATTCCAGCTGGTAGAGGCCATAGGCGTGAAAAAGGCCGACCAGGCTCTTGTGCTGCTTCACCAGCTTTTGGCCGAGGGCCAAAACATATTCGCATTGCTGGCGCTGATTGCCAGGCAGGTGCGCATAATATTTCAATGCAAGGGCCTTGCTGAAAAAGGGCTTTCGGCAGGAGAGATAGCGCAGAAGCTGGGGCTTCACCCTTATGCCGTCAAAAAGGGGCTGGAGCAGAGCCGTTATTTCAGCATGGAACAGCTAAAGAGGGGGCTCAGGGAGTGCTTGAAGGTTGATTACGGCATAAAGAGCGGAAGAATACAACAGCGTCTGGGGATTGAAATGCTCATCATAAACATGTGCAAAAAATGAGCCAACCCTGCTTGCTGAGGTGATGGCTCAATCGTCATATTACAAAATTGCCGCCACAGTATCCCTCTTTTTGGCCGGGGATAAATGGCGGTTTTTGTGTTTTTGGCATTATACAATTCGGTTAAAGATCGAGTGGTTGCGTCGTTTATGGAAGGGATACTATATATCCCCCACAAATTTAAAGGGTGAGTTCATGCCTTCAAGGGTGTACGGAAGTGGAGGATATTACTGTGCTGCTTGCTGCTGTGCCAATGCACGATTTAGACGGATAGCCAGTCTGGACTTTTTACGGTTGGCGGTATTTCTGTGAATAACGCCCTTTGAAACGGCCATATCGATCCTTTTGACCACTTGCGGGAACAGTGCTTTTGCACCGTCGATATCGCCGGCTTCTAGAGCCTTTTCAAATTTCTTGATCATGGTCTTGACGTTGGAGCGTATCATCTTGTTTCTGAGGGTACGCTTTTTTATGATCCTTATCCTTTTAAGGGCCGACTTGGTATTTGCCACCTATTTCACCTCCTTTACCAGTTCAACGGTAATTATTCTACCATGAGTGAAGCGCTAATGCAAGAATTAAGTTGGCACTAATTCTCTGTTGGCGTAAGCTGCGTCTAGCAGGGTATGTTTTGATTTTAGGGATTCAGGTATAAAATCCAATCCTGATGATAAATTATAAGAAGTGAAAGAGAAGTGCTTGTTCTTTTTAGGTGACGGCTTGCTTGAAATTTTTCAAGACAGCTTTTTGCTTGAAAGTTTATCATTTTGAAAGGATGGTGGACAAGTGGGAAGCATACGTACCGATTTGGCGCTGGAAGCACAGGAGCTTTATCAGCAACAGAACAGAGGCCATATACCGGGGGTCAAGGTTGATGAGGAAGAGGTGGAAGGGGTAAAGATTTCACGGGTGCACATCATATCCCCTTTGGGGGAGGAAAGCCTGGGCAAACCCCAAGGAAACTATATAACTTTAGAAGCCCCCGATATAAAGAACAGGGACCCCGAGTTTCAGGAAACGCTCAGCAAAATCCTGGCACAGGAGATAGGCAAACTGGTAAGCCTTAACAAGAAAAGCGTGATTTTGGTGGTGGGCCTTGGCAACTGGAACATAACTCCCGATTCGCTGGGACCCAAGGTTGTAGACAGGTTGCTGGTCACCCGGCATATTCTGGAGTACATGCCCGACCAAGTGGATGATAGGCTGCGGCCGGTGTGTGCTGTAGCTCCCGGCGTACTGGGTATAACCGGCATTGAAACCGGGGAGATAATAAAGGGCATTGTGGAGAAGGTGAGGCCCGACCTGGTAATCGCCATAGATGCTCTGGCTTCGCGCAGGACCGACAGGATTGGAATGACAATACAGATCGCCGACACCGGTATAAGCCCTGGCTCGGGTATAGGCAACAAGCGGATGGGGCTTAACAAGGAGACGCTGGGTGTTCCCACCATCGCAATTGGCGTACCCACCGTCGTTTATGCATATACCATAGGGCGCGATTCCCTACAGATGCTGATAGACCAGTTTGCTGATCAGGCTACTCCGGGCAGCCAGTTTTATCAGATGCTCAAGCAAATGGACGAGGCGCAGCTGGACGCCTTGGTGCATCAGGTGGTAACGCAGGAGCTGGGGGATTTGGTGGTGACCCCCAAGGAGATAGACCTGCTAATAGACTACGTGGCCGATGTACTGGCTGATGGGCTTAACCTAGCCTTGCACGAAAACATGACCATAGAGGATATAAAGCACTTTATAAATTAAGATTAATGAAACGTGGCATATATGTTTTTGACGGCGAATATTTATATAAAGTATAAAAAGGTGAAAGAGGGATGTGGGGGATGGTACATATCCGGGTTATTAGAGCGAGAACTATTGTGTATTACGTCGCGATGGCAGTGATCATAGGGTTAATAGCCTTTTTCGCATATCAGCTAATAGCCAAGGTATGCAAGGGCAGCTTCTTTGCTCTGTCAATCGATAGAAGCCCTGCGGGAGAGGGGCGTCAGCTGTATCTGAAGGTGCTCAATAAATTGAATGACCCACGAAACATCCTGACGTATCAGATGCCGTTTTTGAGCGGCATCTCGGCCGAAAAGGAAGCTGCTGAAGAAACTGCTGTTGAAGCCAGCGTGTCCCGTGGAGAGCCCACACAGCGCCAAACAGAACAAAATATCGATGCGCCGGAGGTCTTTTTAAAGCATGATCCGGATATATCCGAGGAGATAAAGATAGAGATATCCAAGATAAAGGACGACCTGGGGACCATTACCCTGACAGGCGAAGGGCCTCAGATACTCATATATCATACCCATTCCCGGGAGGCATACAGGCCAGACCCCCAAAATCCCTATAAAGAAGTTGAGGCTTTTCGCAGCAACGACTTGAACTATACGGTGGTACAGGTAGGCGAGGAGCTGGCAAAGCACCTGCAGGCCAAGGGGATTCCTGTACTTCATGACCGTACCGAACACGAACAGGGTGACCATTCCACCGCCTATCAAAGGTCGCTGGAGACCATAAAGAAGCGAATGGCGGAATACAAATCGTTACAAATATTTATAGACCTGCACAGGAATGCATATCAGCCGGGTGCAAAAAAACCCGACGATGAGGTGGTGATCATAGACGGCCAAAGGGTTGCCAAGCTCTTTGTAGTCATCGGCACTGGCCAAGGATATGTCGGCGGCTTTTCCGAAAAGCCAAACTGGAAGGAAAATTACAAGTTTGCCCTGCGGCTTACAAACAAGTTGAATGAACTGTATCCCGGCATAGCAAAGCCCGTTTATGTCAAGCCTTCAAGGTATAACCAGCATGTATCCACAAAAGCCATACTGATTGAGGTGGGCAGTAATTTGACCACGTTGGAGGAGGCCAAGCGGACCACCAAATACCTGGCTGAGGCCTTAAGCCAGATTATAGAGTGATTTCATGCAAGCCTGCATTTTATGCAGGCGCGTTTTATATTCTATGTACACCTTTTTCTATATTTTTCCGAATTATGTTCCTCCAGGCTCTTTGCATCTCGACAGCTCCAAAGTTTCAAATTCGAAAAATTTTTAAACACTTCTTTCAAAGGCCACTTTTTATGATTGTGTTTCAAAAGCGCCTAGTTAAACGTTTTCTCACAACGAGAATTGTTTGTGTGTTGCTTTTTGATTTAGCATTTATTATATTATAATGGTAAGAAACATTTGATGAATTGAACGGTTAAACGTGGAGCCAGAAAGTACGGAGGAGGAATAAAACATACTATGCCCAATACCAGACAAAGCAAAATACGGAATTTCTGTATAATTGCCCATATCGATCATGGAAAGTCTACCCTTGCTGACCGTTTGCTGGAGATGACCGGCACTTTGACTGAAAGGGAGATGCAAGATCAGGTACTGGATACAATGGAACTTGAACGAGAACGAGGTATTACCATTAAAGCTCAGGCTGTAAGGTTGGTGTACAAATACAAGGATGGGGAGGAGTATATATTAAACCTTATCGATACTCCGGGCCATGTGGACTTTACCTATGAGGTTTCCAAGAGCCTGGCAGCCTGTGAAGGGGCGTTGCTGGTGGTCGACGCATCCCAGGGTATACAGGCACAAACCCTTGCCAACCTCTATCTGGCTTTGGAGCATGACCTGGAGATTATACCGGTGATCAACAAGATTGACCTTCCCAGCGCACGGCCTGACTGGGCAAAGGCGCAGATTGAAGAGGTGATCGGGCTGGACGCCAAGGATGCGCCGCTTATTTCAGCAAAAAACGGCATAGGCATAGAGGAAGTGCTGGACAGGATTATAGAGAGAATTCCGCCACCCGAAGGCGACGAGGATGCTCCTTTAAGGGCCTTGATATTCGATTCGTTTTATGATAACTACCGTGGAGTCATCGCTTATGTCAGGATAAAAGAGGGCACAGTAAGGCCGGGACAACGCATAATGATCATGTCCAATGGGAAGGAATTCGAGGTCACCGAGGTGGGCATATTCCGGCCGCACCTAACTCCTGTAGACGAGCTCAGAGCGGGAGATGTAGGCTATATTGCGGCGGGTATAAAGAACGTCAGGGATACCCGGGTAGGGGATACCATAACCAGGGCGGACAGGCCTGCTTCTGAACCGCTTCCCGGGTACAAAAAGCTTCAGCCTATGGTTTACTGCGGCATTTACCCGGCCGATGGAGCAAAATACGAGGATTTAAAGGAGGCTTTGGCCAAGCTTCAGCTGAACGATGCGTCGCTGGTGTTTGAACCGGAAACATCGGCGGCCCTGGGATTTGGATTCAGGTGCGGCTTCCTGGGGCTGCTGCATATGGAGATCATCCAGGAGCGGCTGGAGCGAGAGTATGACCTGGACCTGGTAACCACCGCTCCCAGCGTGGTGTACCGCGTATACAAGAAAAACGGCGAAATGGTGGAAGTCTCAAATCCGACTGAAATGCCGCCGCCTGCCGAGATAGACCACACGGAGGAGCCGGTGGTGAGGGCTCAAATCATAACCCCTACCGAGTATGTTGGAGACATTATGGAGCTGTGCCAGGAACGTCGCGGAGAGTATAGGCATATGGAATATCTGGAGAGCACAAGGGTGATGCTCACATACGAGCTACCGCTTAACGAGATCATATACGACTTTTTTGATGTGCTCAAGTCCAGGACAAAGGGATATGCATCGTTTGACTATGAGCTGATAGGATATAAGGAGTCGGACCTGGTTAAGCTGGACATCTTGCTCAACGGACAGGTGGTGGATGCACTTTCGGTCATAGTGCACAGGGATAAGGCCTATGCAAGGGGACGGGCCATTGTCCAAAAACTGAAGGAGGTCATACCGCGCCACCTGTTTGAGATACCTATTCAGGCGGCTATCGGGAGCAGGGTAATAGCCCGCGAGACCATAAAGGCCTTGAGGAAAGACGTTCTTGCCAAGTGTTACGGCGGAGACGTCACCCGCAAGAAAAAGCTGCTGGAAAAGCAAAAGGAAGGCAAGAAGAGGATGCGCCAGGTCGGCTCTGTAGAGGTTCCTCAGGAGGCTTTTATGGCCGTGCTCAAGATAAATTAGAGAGAAGGGGAACTGTATGCGCCAGCTGGGGGTCTATATACACTTTCCGTTTTGCCTCAAGAAATGCCATTACTGCGATTTTCCGTCTTATCAGGGTATGCAGCGGTGGATGGAACCTTATCTTGAGGCCCTGTGCAGGGAGATACTCGAATGGAAGGGTGAAGTTTGCGATTACGCCGTTAAAAGCATATATCTGGGTGGTGGTACCCCTACCCTTTTTTCTGGCAAGCAGATAGCCAGAGTACTGGAGGAGTGCTTTAAGAGCTTCAATGTGCGAAAAGACGCGGAGATTACCATTGAAGCCAACCCTGGCACTGTTGACCTGGACAAGCTGTCTGCGCTAAGGGATGCTGGAGTGAACCGCTTGAGCATAGGATTGCAGGCATGGCAGGATAAGCATTTGAGGTTTCTGGGGAGGATACACAGCAGCAGCGATTTTGTTCAAAACGTGATGTGCGCTAAAGAGGCAGGGTTTGAAAATATAAACGTGGACGTGATGTTTGGACTGCCCTATCAGACAGTTGAGGATTGGTTGGAGACCCTTGAGAAGGTGTGTGCCTTTGGAATACAGCATATATCCATGTACAGCTTGAAGGTGGAGAGCGGTACCCCATTGCATCGATGGTATGAGCAGGGAAAGTTCCCGCTTCCCACTCAGGAAGAGGACAGGCTTATGTATTACAAGGGCAGGGAGTACGTCAGCGGGTTTGGACTTAAACAGTACGAAATATCCAATTTCGCCATACCGGGTAAGGAATGTGTCCACAACCTTATATACTGGCACAACGAGGAGTATATAGGTTGCGGAAGTGGAGCGCATTCCTATTTTAATAATGAAAGGTTTTCAAATACCAGCGATCTAGAGGAGTATATATGGGCGGTGATGGATGGTACACAGAGGATAAACTACCGCGAGAAGATAGGGGAAGAGGATGAGCGCTTTGAAACCGTAATGCTGGGGCTTCGCCTGGTGGAGGGCGTCAACAAACAGAGATTTAAGGCCAGGTTTGGCAGGGACATAGAGTTCTACTATGGTAAAACCATAAAAAAGCTGATGAAGCAGGGGTTGTTGATAGATGATGAGGTCTCCATTCGGCTTACCGAAAAGGGGATGGATGTCCAAAATGTCGTTTTGCTAGAATTTATGCGATAGGGCAAAAACCTATTGACAAACAATTGCTGAAGTGCTAACTTAAATATAGATTAGCACTCAACGGTTGAGAGTGCTAACAGAAAGAGGGGTGATATCTATGCAACTGGGCAAGCGCAAGCTGCAGATACTGCAGGCGGTGATAGACGATTATATCTGTTCGGGAGAGCCGGTAGGCTCCAGAACGATAGCCAAAAAATACGGCATGGGTATCAGCCCTGCTACCATAAGGAACGAAATGTCTGATCTGGAAGAGATGGGGTACTTACATCAGCCGCACACGTCAGCAGGGCGTATCCCATCGGATAAGGCATACCGGCTGTACGTAGATAAATTGATGAAGACTAGGATGCTCACCGCTGCTGAAGCTGAATACATCAAGAAGATATACGAGCAGCGCACTGCTGAAATAGAGAAGGTCATAGAGCAGGTGGCCAAGGTACTGTCGGATATCACCAATTACACCTCGGTGGTGCTGGGGCCACAGCTCAATAAGGTACTGATAAAGCGCATTGAATTGATACCTGTGGATTGGCAATATGCTCTTTTGCTGGTGGTAACCTCTGCCGGTATAATAAAGGATACCATTATCCGGATACCAGCCGATGTCGATTCGGGATACCTGAACCGAGTTTCCAATATGCTTACGGTGCACTATCGCAACAAGACGTTTGCAGAGGTGGATATAAACTCCATCCAGGATGTGCAGAAGGAGATGATGAGACAGAAGGAGTTTTTCAACTCCCTGGTAGACGCTTTAACCGAGAGCATTGCTCAGAAGGAACAAACTGAGGTGTATCTGGGAGGTACCACAAATATATTCAATTTTCCGGAATACCGGGATATTATGAAGGCCAGGGCTTTCTTGAGCCTTATGGAGCAGAAGGATTTGCTGTACAGCCTTCTGAGCAAGTTCGATAAAAAAGGGGTGACTGTGGTCATAGGGACCGAGAACGAGTGCGAACAGATGAAGGAATGCAGCATAGTGATGACTACCTACAGCATAGGAGACAAGGTGCTGGGCACCATGGGCCTTATAGGGCCTACCCGCATGGAATACTCCAAAGCGGTTTCGGTGGTCCGCTACGTGGGCGAGACGGTGAGCAAGTACTTGACTTCCCTTTTTGAGGAGTAATATAATTTTCAAGCTATTTTCAAAATATCTTAAGGGCGGTGAATTTTTTAATGATGAATAACCAGGATTTGTCAAAAGAGGACCAATTGATGGATCAAGCCATCAATGAGAATGGGGATTTAAAGCAAAATGTCCAAGATGCTGTTGCCAGTGAAGGTGACCAGGGCGATAAGCCTTTAGAAGCGTGCAATGCTGGAGGAGAGGTAGAACAGCAACAGGAGGAGGGCTGTGTGCAGGATGAGCAGCCCATTCCTACTGTTGAGAGCCTGCAGCAGCAGCTGGAGAAGGTCATGCAGGAGAGGGACGAATACCTCTCGCTGGCTCAAAGGATTCAGGCTGATTTTGACAATTATAGAAAAAGGAACAAAAACGCTATAGCTGAAGCATATGATGCGGCAACTGCCGATGTTGTAAAGACGTTTTTACCCGTTTTGGATAACCTGGAAAGGGCTCTCGATTCGGCCAAGGAGAGTTCTTCCCATGAAGCCATTGCCAAAGGCGTTGAAATGGTTGTGCGGCAGTTCAAGGATGTACTTAAGAAGCTGGGGGTGGAAGAGATAGATGCTCTGGGTAAGGCCTTTGACCCAGAGCTTCATGAGGCTGTCATGAGAGCCGAGGCCGAGGAAGGCGTTGAGGATAACACTGTGGTTGAAGTTTTTCAAAAAGGTTATAAATACAAAGATAGGGTAATACGCCACAGCATGGTCAAAGTGGCTGTGAAGCAATAATCTTGAAATTTTAAATTGGAGGATAAAAGGAGGAATAAATATGGGAAAGGTGATTGGAATAGACCTTGGAACCACCAACTCGTGCGTTGCTGTCATGGAAGGCGGACAACCGGTGGTAATTCCCAATGCAGAGGGTGCCAGAGTGACTCCTTCTGTTGTAGCGTTTACCAAAACAGGGGAGCGCTTGGTGGGGCAGGTTGCCAAGCGGCAGGCCATAACCAACCCTGAGCGCACCGTAATCTCCATAAAAAGGCATATGGGCACCAATTACAGGGTTAAAATAGATGATAAGGAGTATTCGCCTGAGGAAATATCTGCAATGATACTCATGAAGCTGAAACAGGATGCAGAGGCCTATTTGGGTGAGAAGATAACCCAGGCCGTTATTACTGTGCCGGCTTACTTTAACGACAGCCAGCGCCAGGCTACCAAGAATGCGGGAAGGATTGCCGGGCTGGAGGTGCTCCGTATAATCAACGAGCCCACCGCTGCAGCTTTGGCATATGGTCTGGATAAAGAGGGCAACCAGAAGATACTGGTGTATGACCTGGGCGGTGGAACCTTTGACGTATCCATACTCGAAATCGGTGACGGCGTGTTTGAAGTGCTGGCTACCAGCGGTAACAACCGCCTGGGAGGAGATGACTTTGATCAGAGGATCATCGATTATATAGCCGACGAATTTATGAAGGAACACGGTATCGACCTGAGAAAGGATAAAATGGCTCTGCAGAGACTAAAGGAGGCGGCCGAAAAGGCAAAGATAGAGCTTTCCAGCACGCTTACCACCAACATAAATCTCCCGTTCATCACGGCCGATGCCTCGGGGCCAAAACATCTTGATATTACCCTCACAAGAGCTAAGTTTGAGGAATTGACAGCTGACCTGGTAGAGATGACCATGGGACCGCTGAGACAGGCCCTCAAGGATGCCGGGCTTACCCCCGACGATATCGACAAGGTAATCCTTGTGGGAGGTTCCACCAGGATTCCTGCGGTTCAGGAGGCTGTGAGAAAAGCCACTGGCAAGGAGCCCTACAAGGGAATCAATCCCGACGAGTGCGTGGCCATCGGCGCCGCTATCCAGGCAGCTGTTCTGGCGGGAGAGGTCAAGGACGTGCTGCTGCTTGACGTTACGCCCCTTTCGCTGGGTATTGAGACGCTGGGCGGAGTATTCACCAAGATTATAGAGAGAAATACCACCATACCGACCAGAAAGAGCCAGATATTCACTACTGCTGCTGATGGTCAGACCAGCGTTGAGATACATGTGCTGCAGGGCGAAAGGGAGATGGCGGCTGACAACAAGACGCTTGGGCGCTTTATACTGGATGGAATACCGCCTGCTCCCAGAGGGGTACCTCAAATCGAGGTGACGTTTGACATAGACGCCAACGGCATCGTACATGTCTCTGCAAAGGACCTGGGTACAGGTAAGGAGCAGAAGATCACCATTACGGCAACTACTCACCTGTCTGAAGATGAGATACAGCGGGCCATTAAGGATGCCGAGAAGTACGCCGAGGAAGACAAGAAGCGCAGGCAGCTGGTAGAGGCCAAGAACAACGCTGACTCCCTCATCTACAATACCGAGAAGACCATGAAGGAGATGGGGGATAAGATCAGCAAGGAAGATAAGGACAGGATCCAGAAGGAGATCGAGGCCACCAGAAAGGCCATAGAGAGCAACGATATAGACAAGATCAAGGCTGCTACCGAGAAGCTCACCCAGGTCTCGTATGAAATATTCGGCAGGATATATCAGCAACAGGCCAGGGCTTCCGGTGGGGCTTCCGGCCAGGATGCACCCGGCAAGGGAAAGAGAGCAAAGGATGACGATGTGGTAGATGCCGATTATGAAGTGATGGACGACAATAAATAATTGGTGTATAATAGTTTGTGTTCGCAAGCTGGAAAAAGCCAAAACCGTCACGGTTTTGGCTTTTTCCAGAATTCTTTTTTATTGCATTTGCGGTGTGAGGCATGGCAGGAAGGTGGTGAGTGGGCTTGGAAAAGAAGGACTACTATGAGATACTGGGAGTAGATCGCAACGCTACCGAGGAAGAGATCAAGAGGGCTTACAGAAATCTGGCAAAGAAGTACCATCCCGATTTGAATCCGGGCAATCCTGAAGCCGAAGCCAAGTTCAAGGAGATCAACGAGGCCTACAACGTGCTGATCAATCCCGAGACCCGTGCCCAGTATGACAGGTATGGCCATGAAGGGCCTACAGGGCAAGGGTTTGGCGGGTTTGATTTTGGCGGCATAGATGACATATTCGATATGTTCTTCGGGGATATCGGGTTTGGTACCTCCAGCAGGCGTCGAAGGAATGCGCCTGTACGGGGAGCCGATATCCGCTATGACCTGGATATATCCTTTGAGGAGGCAGCCTTTGGCACCAAGAAGGAGATAGAGGTTGCGCGCATGGAAACCTGTCCCGAATGCAAGGGCACAGGTGCAAAGAGCGGTACACAGCCTGTGACCTGTCCGGTATGTAAAGGAACGGGTGAGATCTCGTATTCACAGACTACAGCTTTTGGGCGCTTTGTAAATGTAAGGACATGTGACAGGTGCCATGGAGAGGGTACCATAATAGAGGAGCCGTGCAAGCGCTGCAATGGCAGGAAGAAGATAAAGAGAATAAGGAAAATCAGCATAAATATCCCTGCCGGGATTGACAGCGGCCAGGTCATCACTTTAAGGGGAGAGGGCGAAGCAGGAGAGCGCGGTGGCCCGCCGGGAGACCTGTACGTGTATATAACGGTGCGGCCTCACAAGATCTTCAAGCGGGAAGGATATGATGTGTACTGTGAGGTGCCCATAACTTTTGGGCAGGCAGCGCTGGGTGCAGAGATTGAGGTGCCCACCCTTGAGGGCAAGATGAAATACCGCATTCCCGAAGGTACACAGCCGGGCACGGTATTTCGCTTGAAAAATAAAGGCATCCCGCATTTGAGGAGCAATGTGCGGGGAGACCTGTATGTGAAGGTAAACATAGAGGTGCCCAGGCGGCTTACCGAAAAGCAGAAGGAGCTCATAAGGCAGTTTGAGGAGCTTATTAGGGAACACAGGGAGCAAGATGAGAAAAAATCCTTTTTCGATAAGATGAAAGACGCTTTTGGCGTTTAACTGGTTGTATAGCGGTTTATCATTTCAATGAAGGCGGAGGGATGAGATATGAACTGGATAGAAATAAGCATAAAGACGACTCATGAAGGGGTTGATGTGATGGCCCAGCCCCTGTATGAAGCGGGGGTTGAGGGGGTTGTGATTGAGGACCCGAGGGAGATTTCCGCCTTCATTGAGGAAAATGCTGATTGGGAGCTGGTGGACGAGTCGATTTTGAAGGATTTAAACGATGAGGTGACCCTCAAGGGGTACCTGCCCAACGATGCCGAGTTTCACGACAAGCTCCAGTACATCAGGGAGAGGATAAAGTGGCTGAAGGAGCAGGACCTGGGCTTTGATGTGGGATCGGGCGAGCTGAGCCTTGCCAGCATGCACGAGGAGGACTGGGCAAACAGCTGGAAGAAGTATTTCAAGCCTGTTAAAGTAGGCCAAAGGATTGTAGTCAAGCCCACGTGGGAAGAATACCGCCCTCAGGAAGGCGAGATAGTGCTGGAGCTCGACCCGGGCATGGCGTTTGGAACGGGAACGCACCAGACCACCATCCTTTGCATACAGGAGCTTGAAAGACATGTTTTTCCTTCGAGCCGCGTGCTGGACGTCGGGTGCGGGACGGGTATTCTGGCCATCGCTTCACTGCTTTTGGGGGCAGGGCATGCGGTGGCGGTGGACATTGATCCCAATGCCGTAAGGATTGCACGCCAAAACGCCATGCAAAATGGAGTGCTTTCTCGAATGGATGTGCTTCAGGGCAACCTGGTCGACAGGGTGGAAGGCAAATACGACCTGGTTGTGGCCAACATCATAGCCGATGCCATCATCGCACTCACCCGGCCGGTGAAGAACTTCTTGAACACCGGCGGAGTCTTCATAGCTTCGGGTATCATACTCGATCGGCTGGATGACGTGCTTGAAGCTATGAAAAGAGAAGGCTACAGGCAGATTGAACATCGTACCATGGACGACTGGGCGGTCGTGGTGGCCAGGCATGCATAGGTTTTTTATAGATAGAGAGCAAATCAGGCGAGATACGGTGATGATTGAGGGTGAGGATGCCGAGCACATCCACAGGGTGCTGCGCCTGCGCCGGGGAGATACTATAGAGCTGTGCGACGGCCAGGGAAACGACTATGAGGCCGTGATAAAGAGCGTGGGCAAAAGTGGGGTTGAGGTTCGTATAGAGAAGAGCTTTCCCAGTCAGGGCGAGCCCGGACTCAAGGTGGTGCTGTATCAGGCCATCCCCAAAAGCGCCAAGATGGACCTTATAATACAGAAGTGCGTGGAGCTGGGAGTGCACAGAATCGTCCCGGTGGTTACGGCAAGGACCATAGTGAAGTTAACTTCGACGGATGATGAGATTAAGAAGGTTTCTCGCTGGCAGAGGATTGCCAGGGAGGCGGCCAAGCAAAGCAGAAGGGGCATTATCCCAGAAGTATCCTTGCCTGTGCCGTTCAGCCGAGCGATACACCAGTCGCCTGAAATGCTTCGCATATTCCTGTGGGAAAACGAAAGGAAGGCGGGGCTTAAAAATCTTTTTGAATCCTCAAGCAGCTGGGAGGATGGCATAGCCATTATGGTAGGCCCCGAGGGCGGCTGGGAAGAGCAGGAGGTTGAAGCGGCAAGGGAAATGGGCTGGAATACCGTTTCCCTTGGGCCCAGGATATTGAGGACCGAAACGGTGGGAGTGGCTATATTATCTGCAATCATGTTTTATACAGGGGAGATGCAATGGACAACAGAGTAGAAAGAAAGAGCGTTGCTTTTTACACCTTGGGCTGCAAGGTCAATCAGTACGATACCCAGGCCATGATGGAGCAGTTTGAAAGCCGAGGTTATCGCATAGTGGATTTCGATGAAAAGGCCGATGTGTACGTGGTCAATACCTGCACCGTGACCAACCTGGCTGATAGGAAGTCTAGACAGATGATACGCAAGGCGCACCGGACCAACCCCGATGCCGCCATTGTGGTGGTGGGCTGCTTTGCCCAGAGGTCGGCCGAGGAAGCTATAAAAATTCCAGGTGTCAAGCTGGTGCTGGGCACGCAGGATCGACACAGGATTGTGGACCTGGTGGAACAGGCGCAGTCCACCGGAGAAGTGGTGGTGGACGTCAAGGATATAATGAAGGCTAAAGAATTTGAGAGCACCCCGATAAGCTCATATGAGGGAAGGACCAGGGCCATTCTCAAGGTTCAAGAGGGATGCAACCAGTTTTGCACTTATTGCATAATACCCTATACCCGCGGTCCCATAAGGAGCAGGCACCCACAGGAGGTGCTGGAAGAGGCAAGGCGTTTGGCTGAAGCCGGGTTTAAGGAAATAGTGCTGACGGGGATTCACCTGGCTTCGTATGGAATGGACCTCCGAAATGAACTGGAGGGCATCAGCCTGGTTTCCTTGCTTGAAGGTTTAAACTCAATAGAGGGGTTGGCGAGAATACGCTTGGGGTCAATTGAACCCAACTTTATAACCCCTGAATTTGTAGACGGCATTCAAAAACTCCGGAAGGTGTGCCGCCATTTCCATGTTCCCCTCCAGAGCGGCAGCGATACCGTCCTCAAGAGGATGAACAGGCGGTACACCACAGAGCAGTACAGCCAGGCCATAGGCATGATACGGCAGAGTTTCCCCGATGCCGCCATAACCACCGATGTGATGGTGGGCTTCCCCGGGGAGACCGATACCGAGTTTGAGGAAACCGTGAGCTTTGTACAGAAGATAGGGTTCAGCAGGCTGCACGTGTTCCAGTACTCCCGCAGGGAGGGAACCCCTGCGGCGAAATTCCCCAATCAGGTGCCGGCGAGGATAAAGGAGGAGCGCAGCCGCATACTGATAGATGTGGGGCATCGGATGGCCCGGCGCTATATGGAGGGGTTTGTGGGCAGGGTTGAGGAAGTCTATTTTGAGCAGGAAAGCCCGTATGGGCCTCAAAGCTATGAGGGGTATACACAGCACTATATAAGGGTGGTGGCAAACAGCCAAGGGGATTTGAAGGGGCAAATCCTGAAAGTATTGCTTAAGGAAGTAAGGAATGATTATATGGTGGGTAAAGTGCAAAACGGGTGATGGCAGACAGGATTTGCTGTCGGACATCCAGAGGATGAATTGATTGCGAATATGTGGTAAAATTATGTACAGGGATTGAATTAAAAACAGCGTTAGGAGGTAATCTTATGGATGACTGCATATTCTGTAAGATAGTGAACAAACAAATACCTTCCAGGATAGTTTATGAGGATGACAGCATACTGGCTTTTCATGACATCGACCCCAAAGCCCCAGTACACGTGCTGGTAATACCCAAACAGCACATCCCCTCCATCAATGAGGTGACCCAAGAGAACAGCCAGGTAATTGCCCACATATTTGCCACCATGCCTAAAATTGCGCAGCAACTGGGCATAAAGGACAGTGGGTACAGGGTGGTGGTAAACTGCGGTAAGGATGCGGGGCAGGCGGTAAACCACCTGCATTATCATGTGCTGGGTGGCAGAAGCCTTACCTGGCCGCCGGGCTGATGCCCTCGATTTTTGTTTGTTGACACATGGGGGAAGCACGGGTTATAATAGTTACAACAGCGCCTCATTTCCCATTTATAATGGCTGATGTGGTCAAAGGATGAGGTTTTGGGGCGGCTGTTCAATCTCGATGTACATTATCCTTAATTGTCTTGGCGGAGGGAGGGAGAAGGCATGGCAGAAGTTGAAGTCAGAGTTGGAGAGAATGAATCATTTGAGAGCGCTTTGAGGCGTTTTAAGCGTCAGTGTGCTCGTGCAGGCGTTCTGGCTGAGCTGCGCAAGCGAGAGCACTACGAAAAGCCCAGCGTACGGCGCAAGAAGAAGTCTGAAGCAGCTCGCAGAAAGAAAAGGTATCGTTAATCTGCTGAAGAAAATGTGAGGTTGTCCCTCCCTCGGTCGGCAGGAGAAAAGCTGTGAAAGTGCAGACTATGAAATGACAGCGATGAAAGTAGTAGGTCCTTTTGAAGGCAAGTGCTTGCAAAGGGGAGGAAATATTGCAAATGCCTGTAAACCTGGTGCACATGCACCAGGTTTTTATCTGATAAACGACACAGTGAAAGCGTTCGACGGTTAACTGCTGGCGGGGGAATCGGTAACGAAGTTTTACGAAAAAACCGGTAGTATTTCGCCACTAAAAGCCGACGAATCTTATGGAAGGACGGGATGAAAAGTTGTTTTTAATAAAAGAGTTTAAGTTTGACGCTGCTCACAACCTCGAAAGCTATAAAGGAAGATGCGAGAAACTTCATGGTCACACTTATAAGCTGGTGGTGGTGCTGCAAGGGATTCCGGACCATGAGGGCATGATAATGGATTTTTTAGAGCTGAAAGAAATTGTAAATGAAAAAGTTTTGAAAAAAATCGACCACTCATACCTTAACAACATTATAAAGCAACCTTCGGCGGAAAACATAGCCCTCTGGGTGTGGAAGCAGCTTGAAGAGAGTGTAAGTAGAAAAAACTGCAGGCTTTACGAGGTGCAGGTCTGGGAGACTGAAACAAGCGGGGTTGTATACAGGGGTGAAAGCTTTGAAGGACGTTCAAAGTGAAAAGGACGAAAGGCGGCTTCCTCTTAAAAAGGTTGGGATAAAAAACATAGAGTGGCCCTTAAAAGTGCTGGATAAGACGAAGGGCCATCAGTACACCGTCGCTAAAATAAGCCTTTCAGTCGATTTAAGGCATGACATACGGGGCACCCACATGAGCAGGTTTGTGGAAGTGTTAAACAATTTTAAAATGCTGAGCCCGGCTGCTTTGGTAGAAATTCTTGCCGAAATAAAAGACAAACTGCAAGCTGAAAAAAGTTACCTTAATATTTGCTTTCCGTATTTTTTATGGAAAGAATCGCCGGTTTCCCGGCTTTCCTCGCCGCTTAAAATACAGGTCGTGATAGAAGCAGAAAGCAGCATGATGTCTACCATAACCATGGGAGTGCAAGTTCCGGTTCACACCCTCTGCCCGTGTTCTAAGGAAATAAGCGAAAAAGGTGCTCACAACCAGCGGGCGATTGTGGAAATTTACGTAAGGTCAAAAAAGATGATATGGTTTGAAGACCTTGCCGAGATAGCTGAAAGGAGTGCCAGCTCTCCTATATACGCCCTCCTTAAAAGGCCTGATGAAAAATTCGTGACGGAAATGGCATACAATAACGCAAAATTCGTGGAGGATGTGACACGCGATGTGGCCTTAGAACTTGAAAAAGACAAGAGGATAGAATGGTATAAAGTCCAGGTTACGAGTTTCGAGAGTATACATAACCACGATGCTTTTGCATGTGTGGAGAAAGGGATGACTGAAAATTGATGTTGGAGATTTCTCGTGAGTATTTGCAAGTTGAAATGAAAAAGGTGGGAGCCCATTCGGCATCCTTTCCAATATTTGAAAGAAAAGCGGAAATTATACCCTTGAAAATCTATGACGTATTATCTCCGGGAGCAAACGTTATAAAGCAGGAAATGTTGTCCCTCGGCGGGGATGCAGTGGTTCACAAAAACGCCGTAGACTGCAAGGTAGAAAGCTCGGACGTAATTCTTCTGGGCACCAGAAAGCACTATGAGGCTTTGTTAAAAAAGTTGGAGGGAGCCGATTACTTTGGACTGCAGGATGTAAGGAAAAAGCTAAAAGATTACCTGGAAAGCAAAAAACCGGTATATATCGAAAGCCCGTGGGGCCGCAGGATAACTTTTGACCGCACCCGCCTGATGGGTATAATAAACGTTACGCCGGACTCCTTCTTCGCTCGTTCAAGAAAAGAGGATTTAGAGCAGGTCATAAAGGCCGCTTCAGAAATGATAGAAAACGGAGCCGATATCATAGATATAGGTGGCCTTTCAACCCGTCCCGGTTCCGAACCCGTAGAGGAGGAAGAAGAACTGAAAAGGGTGCTTCCGGCTGTAAAGGCTCTCCGTGAGGAGTTTTCGCAAGTTCCTATATCGGTAGATACTTACAGAGCTAAAGTGGCGGAAAAAGCACTGAATGCAGGAGCGGATGTAATAAACGACATCAGTGGACTTCAGTTTGACGAAAATCTTGTAAAGGTAGTGGCCGAATATAAAGCTCCTTTGGTACTGATGCACATAAAAGGAACGCCAAAGGATATGCAGAAAAATCCCTATTATGATGATGTGGTGAGGGAAATAGTAGAGTACTTTTACGAGAGAATTGATTTTGCCGTTTCTTTTGGAGTAAGACCCGAAAACATCATCTTAGATCCCGGAATCGGCTTTGGGAAAAACTATGATCACAACCTGGAAATCTTAGGCCGGCTAAAGGAATTTAAAAGCCTGAAAAAGCCGCTTCTTATTGGAGCATCGAGAAAGACTTTTATCGGAAAGGCTTTGGGGGATGTACCACCTGAGGAGAGACTGGAAGGAACCCTTGCAGTGACGGTATTATGCACGTTAAATGGAGTAGACATAGTGAGGGTGCACGACGTAAAGGAGAACCGGAGGGCCATAGACATTGTGGAGGCGGTAAAATGCCGAGGGCGTTTGTAGCCCTGGGGAGCAACCTGGGGGATAGAGAGAGGAACATCACCGAGGCCATCGAAAGGATGGGGCGGCGGGGTATAAAAGTCATCAAGATGTCTTCTGTTGTAGAGACGGAACCTTACGGGTATAAAGAGCAGGATAAATTTTTGAACGCCGCCTGTCTTGTGGGAACCGAACTTTCACCGGTAGAGCTTTTGGATGTGCTTCTTGAAGTAGAAAAAGAGATGGGTAGGGAAAGGAAAATTCGCTGGGGGCCTCGTAACATAGACCTGGACCTCATATTTTACGAGGATAGGATAATAATAGAAGAGCATTTGATAGTGCCTCATCCTGATGCCCACAACCGGGCTTTTGTGATGGGGCCGATTGCCGAGATCGATCCCGATTTTGTTCATCCAGTATTGAAAAAAAAGGTAGGAGAAATATATGAAGAACTAATAAATTGTACTTGAGGAGTTCGTAGCAGTAGACGGCATTAGGCTAACCGTCCAGAGGGTGGGACCCATTGATTTTCAATTTCTATAATTTCCCATACCTTCAGGGTTATGGTTCCCCGGTACAAAAACCAGAGAAAAAATAAAAGGGTGAATGCAGGAATCTATAAATAACATCTTTCGTTTTTTGGTATTTTTGTATGATTTTTACCACATTCAATTGTACCATAAAAGAGAGGGTTTTTCTATACTTGTATGCTGAAAAATGTTGATTTTTCAAGGTTCGGAGCATATTAATGTGCGAAGTTTGAGTCAGTAAGATGATTTATCAAATTGCTATCTAAAGGAATAAAAATTAAAAAATTACTCAAAATAGTATAAAATAGCAGCGAGAATGAGCGATTTCCAAAAAATACAGCGATAAATATCTATGTCATATTGTTTATAATAATTTTCATGCTTCAGCTATGATTCACATAAAAAAGTATTGTGATCTAAGAGGGTTGTATGATATTATTTTATATAAATTATAAACCGATAGATTTTTTAAAAAGTCTTCGGGGCAAGGTGAGAAGGCATCGCGCCTTCAATTCCTGACCGGCGGTGATAGGCGAAAAGCCTTAAGCCCGCGAGCCGCAAGGCAGATCCGGTGAGATTCCGGAGCCGACAGTAAAGTCTGGATGGGAGGAGACTTATTTAATTATTTTTATTCGAAATACCCTGAAGACATTAGGGTATTTTTTTATAGGGTCCAATTATTAAAAAAGCATTTCACTAGCCATAAAGCGGAGGTAATTTATGGAAAGAGATATTTTCTTCATGAAGCGAGCGCTGGACCTGGCAAAGAGGGGTAGGGGTACCACCAGCCCAAACCCGATGGTGGGGGCGGTAATAGTAAAGGACGGCGAGATAGTTGGCGAAGGCTACCACAGAAAAGCCGGGGAACATCATGCCGAGGTGATGGCTCTAGCCCAAGCGGGCGAGAGGGCCAGGGGGGCGGAGTTATTCGTAAACCTTGAACCCTGCTGCCACTTCGGTAGAACACCCCCCTGTGCCGACGCGATAATAAGGGCCGGGATAAGAAGGGTTGTGGCGGCTATGACCGATCCGAATCCCCTTGTAGCCGGTAGGGGCATAAAACGTTTGAGAGAAGCTGGTGTTGAGGTAGAAGTAGGAATACTGGAAGAAGAAGCGAGAAAATTGAACGAGGTGTTTATAAAATATATCACCACCGGCCGGCCCTTTGTCGTCGCAAAGATAGCCCAGTCACTTGATGGCAAGATTGCTATGGCCTCGGGGGAATCTAGGTGGATTACCGGAGAACCTGCCAGGATAAAAGCCCACGAGTTTAGGAGCTGGTACGATGCGGTAATGGTGGGTATAGGCACGGTGCTGGCCGATGACCCGTTTCTCACCTGCCGGCTGCCGGGAGAAAGAAAAAACCCACTCAGGATAGTTGTGGATTCTTGCACCAGAATACCCCTTGAGGCGCGGATGCTGGAATGCAAAGGCGGGCGGGTAATACTTGCCACCACGGAAAGGGCCGATAGCGAAAAGGTCAATGTTCTGAATGGAAAGGGCGTTGAAGTGATAAAAGTTCCCGCTGCCGATGGCAGGGTAGACCTTAAGCGGCTGATGGAAATCCTGGGCAGTATGGGGATAACAAGCGTGCTGGTCGAAGGGGGGGCCACACTTATTGCTTCTCTAATAAAAGAGAATCTGGTGGATAAACTGCTGGTCTTCCAGTCTCCTTTGATAATAGGCGGCGATGGGATCGATTCCATCGGCATTCTTCCCATCGACCGGCTGAAACAAGCTCCCCGTTTTAAATTTCATTCGGCGGAGGTGATAGGCGGGGATCTACTGCTAGAAGTCTATCCGGACCTCGGAAAGGGGGGATCCTCATGTTTACCGGGATAATCGAAGAGGTAGGAGTTGTTACTAAATTGGTCGGGTCTTCTTCGGGAGCCCTGATTACCGTAGCGTGTAAAAAAGTGCTGGAAGACCTCCAGGTCGGCGATAGTGTTGCGGTCAACGGGGTATGCCTGACAGCAAGGGAGGTCAGAAACGATTCATTCGTGGCCGACATAATGCCGGAAACTTTAAGAAGCACAACCTTGAGCGAGCTTTCGGCTGGCAAACGCGTAAATCTTGAAAGAGCTTTAAAAGCAGGAGGTCGGTTCGGCGGACATATGGTCCTGGGCCATGTGGACGGGGTTGGTAGAATACTTAGAACTTATCCCGAAGGAAACGCGGTGGTGTTTGAGATAGGCGCGCAGCCAGAGCTGATGAAATATATTGTACCCAAAGGTTCCGTAGCCGTAGACGGCATCAGCCTGACCGTCCAGGCGGTGAGTATCAATGGATTTTCAGTTTCTATAATACCGCATACCCTCAGGGCTACGGTCCTCCAGTACAAAAACCAGGGAGACACGGTGAACATCGAAACCGATATTATAGGAAAGTACGTAAGAGAGTACCTATTGAGCCTGCAGGAGAACACATCTGGAAAAGGCCTAACTGCTGAAATACTCAAGTCTTACGGCTTTTAGCCGGTTCGGGGGTGCTTTCAGCCTTAGAGTCTACAAAGGAAGGAGAAAACCGATGTCTGGGGAATTTAAATTCAATACCATCGAAGAAGCGATAGAGGACATTAAGCAGGGCAAAATGATAATCGTCGTCGACGATGAGGACAGGGAAAACGAGGGAGATCTTGTCATGGCTGCGGAAAAGGTAACGCCGGAAGCCGTAAGTTTTATGGCAACTCACGGCCGCGGCCTAATATGCGTCCCAATAACGAAAAAAAGGGCTGAAGAGCTTGACCTATCCTTGATGGTTGGAAGGAACACCGACAATTTGGGTACCGCATTTACGGTGTCGGTGGATTATGTCGGAAATTCAACCGGCATATCAGCTTACGACAGGGCCGATACGGTAAAGGCGTTGATCGATCCGGCCACAAAACCCACGGACCTTCGCCGCCCGGGCCATATATTCCCCCTGATAGCCAGGGATGGCGGAGTACTTCGGAGGGCCGGACACACCGAAGCGGCCGTAGACCTTGCAAGACTTGCCGGGCTTTATCCGGCCGGTGTTATCTGCGAAATAATGAAGGATGACGGTACCATGGCAAGGCTCCCCGACCTTATGAGTTTCGCAAAAGAATGGGGATTAAAAATAATTACAATAGAAGACCTCATAAGGTACCGCAAGGCCAGAGAAAAGCTGGTGAGGAAAGTGGCAGAGACACTCCTGCCTACCGATTACGGCGAATTCAAACTGATATGCTATGAAGACATCATTACTTCCGAGACCCATCTGGCGCTCATGAAGGGAGAAATAAGGAAGGGTGATGTGCCTCTTGTACGCGTGCACTCGGAATGCCTGACCGGAGATGTTTTCTCTTCCCAGCGCTGCGACTGCGGTCCTCAATTAAGGGCGGCCATGAGGTTGATCCAGGAAGAAGGAAAAGGCTTGATACTCTATATGCGGCAGGAGGGCAGGGGTATAGGGCTTGCTAACAAAATAAGGGCATATGCCCTGCAGGATGCAGGATTCGATACTGTGGAAGCCAACCTGAGGTTGGGGTTTCCGGCCGATCTTCGGGATTACGGCATAGGAGCGCAGATACTCAAGGACCTTGGAGTTGAAAAAATGCGCCTTCTTACCAACAATCCTAAAAAGGTAGTGGGACTTGCTGGTTACGGTCTTGAGATAGTGGAGCGAATACCGTTGAAGATCCCGCCCACTAAAAGTAACGCAAGGTACCTGGAGACCAAAAAAGAAAAGCTGGGTCACTGGCTATAAAAAAGGAGGAGGATGTCAAATGCCCAAAATTATCCAGGCTAAACTAACTGCAGAAAACCTGAGATTTGGCATTGTTGTCAGCCGTTTTAACGAATTCATCACCAGAAAGCTTTTCGAGGGGGCGTTGGACTGCTTGCTGCGCCATGGAGCCCTAGACGAGGCTATCGAGGTTTACTGGGTGCCAGGAAGCTTCGAGATACCTCTAGCGGCAAAAATAATGGCAGAGAGTGGGCGCTTTGATGCGATTATCTGCCTAGGTGCCATCATAAGAGGTGCGACGCCTCATTTCGATTACGTTGCAGCAGAAGTTTCTAAAGGGATTGCTTTAGTATCTCTCGAAACGAAAGTGCCCACTATTTTTGGCGTCCTAACCACCGACACCATAGAACAGGCAGTGGAGAGAGCAGGCACCAAGGCAGGTAATAAGGGATGGGATGCAGCACTGACAGCCATAGAGATGGCCAACCTAAAAAAATTACTACCCAAAAGCGGCGAATAGCCGCTTTTTAAATTTTTCGCGAAAATATATTGCCATAAAAAACATAAGCTCCGGGAAGGGAAAAATTTTGGGATTTGTTTCGAAGTGACGTCCTCCCCTCAATAAATTGAGGGGCATCCTCAAGCGGATGCACACAGAGTTTTATCTCTGTGCTTTGGTTCAGCGACACCGTGCCATCCCAATCGGTATGACACGACCGCAGGCCGCGCCACTCGGCCACTACTCCCCTTCACGGGAGATACCTTATACGCTCTCTCGTAGATGTTCAGGGCACCATTTACATCCGCTTGTGCCTTAAAGCCGCAAGAACATACATACAACCCTCGGTGTCTCCTGTTGGAAGCCATAATTTTCCCACAAGCGTGACAGGTAATAGACGTACTTCCTTCATCTACATTATCACGTACCAGAATTCCCGCAAGCTCACCTTTGTACTTGAGCATATTAATCAACTTACGATATGGCCAAACGTGCAGACGCTGGTTTAACTGTTCTCCATAGTCAATGTTCTCTCGGATTCCATTAAGATTCCCTATTACTATTTCTTTCACACCATGCCTCACACACTCCTCTATAAAGTGAGATGTAGCTACGTGTAACAAGTGTTCTATCTGTTTCTTCTCACGGTGTGCTATCTGTTTCCAACTACGGGAGTTCTGTTTGAGGTTGGCTCGCACCTTCTGCCAGTACCGCCTTATACATTTGATAAGCCTGCCAGAATAGAGTATTACATTCCCATCATCAAAGGTACAGGCCATGAGAACCGTCTCCCCAAGGTCCACCGCTGCTTTCCCCGTCCCGTCGTTCTCACGGGTCTTAACTTCCACCACCAGACGGGCTTCTATTCGCCCGGAAACCTTGTCGTAGGCGATGGAAAGTTCCCGCACCCGCTCATATTCAATCTCAGGACGGTGAGATATGCGAAAAGAGACCTGTTTCACGTTCACTCCCTTCCTCTGCTTTCTAGGCTTCGATGTACCGCTGTTCCAGTGGATTTCCACGTTTCTCTCTTCATACCCTTATGGTATCACATAGGTAAGATGATGTAAACAACAGGGCGAGGGAGTCGGTGTATCCCCTCAATAAATTGAGGGGGATTACTGTCCCCTCGCACTCCCCCGATTTTCTAAAAAATAGTTGATGAGAGGTGAATTAAAAGTGCAACCTATTATAGAAAAGGTTGGAGTATCAAAAATATATCCTGCCAGTTGTGTAGTGCTCAGAGATATATAAAAAAGCTGGGTTATAGGCTTGAAGGTCTGGAAATATGACCGAAATCGGAATATGACATAATTACCGATGGCATTTTACCAGGTAGTATCCGGACACCTGGAAACAGATAACAAAATCTTCGATTTCAACGGTTTCACACATATACCGCATATCTTTGAGGAAGATCTCTCTCAAGGAGATTTTGATAACACTTTTGGACATCTTAAACAGTGAAAATTTACTAGGAAGCTGATAGTGACGACCATTAATTTAACAGTAAGGGTATCTATAGTTCTGAGGAGTAAAAATCTTTCGGGTTAGAATGATGAAAATTGACGGAATATGTAGTATAATAAAATTGAAGGATATAAGCTGGTTGGATGAATAGTTTGTAGGGTAAAGCATACAATAAGGGGGGAGGGGGGTTTTGAGGCGGAAGGGCATACACGGCTTTATAGTCTTTTTGATCGCTTTGTTTACTGTATGCCAGCTTGTGGCTTTTTTGAATTTCACAACCGGTTATGTGATCCGCCATGAAGACTTTGTGAGGGTATCCGTAGAGCCGCCCCATCCCGCTGACAGGGGTGATGCGTCAAGGGGAAGGGCCGATGACCAGTTCGTGGACGGTGACGACATGCAAAGTGAAGATGATAAGGAAATACTGCTTTTGAGCTTCAATATACGCCACGGAGTGGACCACAAGGGTAAGGAGAGTTTGAGGTCTATAATAGAAGAGATAAAGAGTTCTAAGGCTCACATTATCGCGCTCCAGGAAGTTGACTATTACATGCCCCGTTCAGGGTTTAAAAATCAGGCACGTGAGATTGCATCAGCTCTGGGATTTCATTATGTATACGGTGAGACCATAAATGTGTTGGGTATAAAATACGGCAACGCTATTATAAGCGTTTATCCCATTATAGAACATCAGAATATCAGATTGTATTCTACTGCACTGGAGAAGAGGGCTATTTTAAAGGCTAAAATCAGCATAGATGGCGATATCTATCATGTATTGAATACACATCTCGGGCTGAATAGAGAGGAGCGCCACAAGCAGATAGAGGAGATCAATGCGATACTGGAGGCTCTAGAAGGCAATGTCATCTTGATGGGGGATTTCAACGAACAGATGTATGTTCCTGGCGGGCAATCTATAAGCGATAAGCTGGTAGATACCGCCATCGTCAAGCAAAAGGAGCATTTGAACACTTACGCCTTTTACAGCGACCTTCCCAACACCCGTATCGATCGCATATACGTGAGCGGCAACATAGAAGTGATAGATCACTTCGTCGTGCCTTCCAAGACTTCGGACCATTCCATGGTTTTTGCCTTGATTTTACACAAAAAGAACAAAAAGGCAGGATTTATCTGATAATCATAGAATAAAGAATAATAACAGTAAAGGCATAAAAAGGTATAAAAACCGTCAAGTAGGTGTTTTTCTTTTGGTGGCGGGGGTATTATTAATATAAAATGCAAGTAAAAATGCAGTATTTAGTAATGTAAAGGGGTTTTATCATGAACAGGTACCGAGTTGTTTTGATTTTTTTGGTTGTGGCTCTTTTGACGGCGTGTATGTCGGCCTTGGCCGATAGCGATAAAGTCTATGTGGTTCCCATAGAGGGTGAGATAACGCCTGCCATGGCCGCCTTTGTTGAGAAGCAAGTTGGGCTGGCCAATGCCGAGGGCGCTCAGGGCATACTGTTTGTGGTATCCACCCTGGGAGGAAGGGTGGACGCCGCTTTTGATATAAAGGAAGCCTTACTTGACTCTAAAGTACCGACTGCTGTATATATCATCGACAGGGCTGAGTCTGCAGGAGCTCTGATATCCATAGCCGCCGATAACATAATAATGGCGCCGGGCAGCCATATGGGGTCGGCAGAGCCCATACCGTATACCGAAAAGAGCGTGGCGGCCATAAGCGGTGAATTTAGGGGCACCGCCGAACTGAAAGGAAGGGACCCTCAGATTGCCGCCGCTATGGTGGACAAATCCATAGCCATACCCGGCATAAAGGAAAAGGGTTCTTTGCTGGACCTGACAGCCGAAGAAGCTAGAAGATATGGATACGCCGATGCCATTGCCGAAGATGTGGATGAAGCCCTTTCATACATGGGGTGGACAGATGCACAGGTATATAGAGTGAAGCCTGACTTGAAGGTCAAAGTGGCCCAGTTTTTGACGCGTACTGATGTGGCATCACTCCTGTTGCTGATAGGGATGGTGGCCATCATCGTCGAAATCTTCGTCCCGGGATTTGGATTGCCGGGTATCATCGGCATCATATGCTTGGGGTTGTACTTTGGCGGCAATTTTCTGGCGGGAAACACCGAATGGTGGGCCATAATGCTGTTTGTGATGGGGCTGGTTTTGCTAGCCATTGAGATAGCCGTTCCCGGGTTTGGCGTATTCGGCATAACCGGAATTGCCGCCATTTTGGCAGGGCTGGTGTTTTCGGCTTCAGACCCTGTAAAGGGTATGATATCGGTAGGGATAGCTTTATTGGCTGCGCTTATTGCCGTACCCATCCTGTATAAATTCTTTGGTGGGCCTCGGCTGCTGAGAAAGCTGGTTCTGACCGAGCAGGTAGTAGCGGGGGATAGCAATCGGCCCACACAGCAGCCGCAGAGTGCGCAGCTGATTGGGAAGACTGGTACCGTGATAACGGCTTTAAGGCCGGCCGGCATTGCGGAGATCGACGGGGTCAAGTACGATGTGGTGTCGGATGGTGAATATATTTTGCCGGGAGAAAGGATAAAGGTTGTAGAGGCTGTGGGTTCAAAGATCGTCGTCACCAGGCTTTAAAGCGCTGTGTTGATCAGCCATAAGGCCTGAGAAAAATAAAAAAAGGAGATGGTAATATGCCAGAGACAATTTTGTTTATAATGGGTCTGGTCATCGTAGCCATAGTGGTGCTGGCCATAATCCTGACTTTTGTACCGCTGGGATTGTGGATTTCAGCGCTGGCAGCCGGGGTCAAGATAGGGATATTCAACTTGATAGGTATGCGGCTGAGGAGGGTGATTCCATCCAGGATAATCAATCCCCTCATAAAGGCTACTAAAGCGGGTCTCGACCTCAGCGTTGACAAGCTTGAAGCACATTACCTGGCGGGAGGAAATGTAGATAGGGTGGTAAATGCGCTCATTGCTGCTCAAAGGGCCAATATACCCCTTGAGTTTGAAAGGGCAGCCGCTATAGACCTTGCGGGAAGGGATGTGCTGCAGGCCGTTCAGATGAGCGTAAATCCCAAGGTGATAGAGACGCCAAAGGTATCGGCCGTTGCAAAGGACGGCATTGAAGTGATGGTGAAGGCGCGGGTTACTGTGCGGGCGAATATAGACAGGCTGGTTGGTGGTGCCGGCGAGGAGACCATACTGGCCAGGGTAGGCGAAGGCATTGTGACCACCGTCGGCTCGGCCGAAAGCCACAAGAAAGTGCTGGAGAACCCTGACCGCATTTCGCAGACGGTGCTAAACAAGAGCCTGCATGCCGGTACGGCATTTGAGATACTCTCAATCGATATAGCCGACGTGGATGTGGGAAGGAATATAGGCGCCCAGCTTCAAATTGACCAGGCCGAGGCCGATAAACGCATTGCACAGGCCAAGGCCGAGGAGAGGCGTGCCATGGCTGTGGCCAAGGAGCAGGAGATGCGCGCCGCTGTACAGGAAATGCGAGCCAAAGTGGTGGAAGCCGAGGCCGAAATTCCCAAGGCTATAGCCGCAGCCCTCAGGGAAGGGAAGCTGGGGGTTATGGATTATTACACTATGAAGAATATAATAGCCGATACGCAGATGAGGGATTCCATAGCCAGGATGGGAAGGGAGGATGCATCCGGCGAGGATAAGAAGTAGCGGCGGACGCTAGACGGGAGATGATGATAAATGCTGGATATAATTATACTGTTTATAGTCATCAGCATGGTAGTAGCCAATATATTGAAGCATGCGGGCAGTCCTGGACAGTGGCCAAAGCCTGATGCTTCGGGCAGGCCCGTAATGCCCGGGGATCCCGATATGCCAGGCCATCCGGGGAATGAGCGGGACATCTACCGCCGACCAGGCAATCGGCAGGTGCAGATGTCGGGCATAGAGAGAGATGAAACGCTTTCAGCCTATCAAAGGCCTGTAGCGGGCGGCTATGCTGTCCAAGGTGAAGGTTCTTCTATTGAGAGCCCACATGATTCCTCTCTTGAGGGAATGGGACAGGAAGGCTTGAAGGATACGCCGCATGATGTTGGGGTTGGGGCTGTGAAGCTGGAAATTATACCGTCTGACGCAAAGCGCCATGTGCTTTCGTTCAGCCGCCATGCCGTAATAAACGGCATTATAATGTCCGAACTGCTGCAGCCCCCCAAGGCTCTCAGAAGAAGGCCGATGTAATGAAATTCCGTCTGGGACTGGCATCCATGTTTAAGCGGCACAACGTGCTGTTATAGCGTTTCACAAAAAAGATTGAACCGGGTGAAATAGTAAAATGGCCTTAAGGGCAAGAAAAACTAGAATGTTCCATGCATTCTAGTTTTTCTTTTTTTTGCATATTATTTTGTATCAAGGGGGGGAGTTAGAGATGCGAAGAAGAAAGCTGCAGGAGGTAAAAACTACCGTTTCTGAAATGTTCGAGCTTCCAAAGGACATAATGCTCAATCTGCCCAGGATCAGCATGATTGGCAACAATCAGATGCTGGTTGAGAACCACAGGGGGGTTATAGAGTATACCCCTCAGAAGATACGCATTAACTCTACTATAGGGGTGATCCGCATTAACGGACAGGACATGGACCTCAAAAACATTGCGGCTGATGATATCATGATAACCGGCGTGATAAAGCTGGTGGAATTTTAGATGCCGGGGTGAAAGGCGTTGCTGATTTTAAGGCTGTGGAACTACATAGTTGGCTATCTGGTTATAAGGGTGGATGGCCTGTCTCTGGAAAAATTCATTAATTTGACGATAAGCAACGGGATCTTTCTGTGGGGGATAAAGCGTTCGGGCTATACCACCATGGCCGCCTGCATAAGCATCAGCGGTTTTAAAAAGCTGAAGGGCATTGCTCGAAAGGTAAGGTGCAGGGTAAGGATAGTGGATAAAAGGGGATTGCCCTTTTTGCTGGTTCGGCTCCGTCACAGAAAGATGCTGCTTGTGGGGTTGACGGCCTTTTTGATTATACTGTACGGCCTCTCTTCGTTTATCTGGACAGTAGATGTGGAGGGGAACGTCAAAGTGCCCGAGAATAAGCTGCTTAATGCTCTGGCCAAATACGGTATAAGGCCGGGAGCCTTCAAAAAAGGGCTGGACATATCTGCAATTGAAAACCGGTTGGTCATAGATATACCAGATATCTGGTGGGTCAGCATCCAACTTAAGGGTACCAGGGCTATAGTGAAGGTGGTGGAAGCGGCACAACCTCCCCCAATGGTAGATAAGGATACGCCGTGCAATATCGTGGCCAGCAAAGATGGGATTATCCATAAAATGGTGGTGCTTGAAGGCCAACCTATGGTAAAAGAGGGCGATACGGTGAAAAAGGGGCAGCTTCTGGTAAGCGGCGTGGTTGAGGACCCCGAAACCCTGGCAACCCGTTTTGTGCACGCCATGGCCCAGGTTACCGCCCGTACGTGGTATGAAGGCCAGGCTGTCTGTTCCCTCGATGAAGGCCTCACGCGGCGGACAGGCAGAAAGGTGGTTCACAAGTTCATTGACATGGGCCGGTGGGTGGTGGAGTATCAAAAAGAGGGAATACCTTTCGAGCACTACGAGGTGGAGGAGAAGAAGGTGCCCTTTTTTGGAGAAGGGCGATTCTTTCCCGTTACCATGATAGTGAGAGAGTATTATGAAGTTGAAAAGCTGCCGGCCAGCGCGTCGCTGCAGGACCTGAAAGAAATTGCGCAAAAAAAGGCCATGGAGGATGTAAATAAAAAAATCCCATCTAACGCTAAAGTTGTTGACAAACAGGTGAAATACGATATGATAGAAGGTAAGGAAATAAAAGCTACGGTATACGTCGAGGTACTGGAAGATATAGCGCTAGAACAAAAGATTACAGTTGAGTAGGGGGATTGTCTGATTGGAGAGCTTCAGAGTTGAAAAGACTATAGAAATTGATAGCATGGAAAAATTGCGTGCACTTTTTGGCAACTTCGATGAAAATGTGGAGGTCATCGAGGAGGAAATAGGGGTAAGGATAGTGACCCGTGGGACAAATGTAGTCATAATGGGTAAACCGCAGCAGGTGGAGATGGCCTATGCGCTCATAACAAAGCTGCTTGCTATAATAAGCAGAGGGGAGGTTATCGACAAGGCTCAGGTCAGGTATGCCATACAGCTGGTGGCCGAGGGCCGTGAGGACCTCATAGAGGATATAGCCTCCGATGTGATATGTTTGACTTACAAGGGTAAGCAGGTCCGCTGCAAGACGTTTGGCCAAAAGCGCTATGTTACGGCCATTGCCCAGAATGACATCGTCTTTGGAATAGGCCCTGCAGGAACGGGTAAGACCTACTTGGCCATGGCCATGGCTGTAACGGCTTACAAGAGCCGGGAGGTGGGGCGCATCATATTGACCCGCCCTGCGGTGGAAGCAGGAGAGAAGCTGGGCTTTTTGCCGGGGGACCTGCAAAACAAGGTGGATCCATACCTTAGGCCTTTGTACGATGCGCTGTATGACTTGATAGGGCTGGAAAACTATTTAAAGCTGGTCGAGCGAGGGATTATAGAAGTGGCTCCCCTTGCCTACATGAGGGGGCGCACTCTGGAAGATTCATTCATCATACTGGATGAGGCCCAGAATACCACCTCCGAACAGATGAAGATGTTTTTGACGAGAATAGGCATAGGGTCCAAGGCTGTAATTACCGGTGACATCACACAGATAGACCTGCCGCGGGGTAAAAAGTCAGGCCTTGTGGAGGCCATACAGGTATTGAAGGGCATAAAGGGGATAGAATTCGTGTTCTTGACGCAGCAGGACGTGGTGCGCCATGAGCTGGTGATGAAAATCGTTCAGGCCTATGAAAAGTTTTACTCAGGCAAAGGGGGAGCTGAACAGGAGGATATCCGTGAATTTAACAGTAACAGGTAAAAAGAGGGGAAAACGGGCCCCTTTGTTGGGTGTACAGCTTTTCAAGGGGGCCAATACAGAGCTGCTGTTGAAGGTTGTAATAGGGGTGCTGGCCTATGTCAGCGTGTTTGCCATCATGCTGGCCGCTGTTTCGCCCAAAAGGTACGATTTGAAGGTGGGGGATATCGCCACCGAATCCATCCGTGCCCCTCGAGATGTGGAGAACAAGATTGCCACACAGCGAAGGATCGAGCAGGCCAAGCAGAGCGTGGCACCAATATATAGATTGAATCAAGATGTGAAGGTGGAGACTGTTGAAGAGGTCAACAGGATTTTTGAAGAGATAAGGATAGTCCGGGGCCTTGCCAATCAAAGGCTTAAAGAGTGGAAAGAGAAGCAGGGGGCAGCTCTGCCACAACAGCAGCCACCGGGAGGAGAGGCTGCGCAGGAAGCCCAGGTACAGCAAGACAATGAGGCCAGTCAAAGTAAGGGAACCGGGCAGAAAGATATATATGATGCTGCAAAAGGGGAGATAGATTACCAGCAGGTATTTGACAGGCAGTTTCTGGAACAGCTCAAAGGGCGCATAAGCGTTGAATTATCAAACGATGAGCTGCTTGCCTGCATCACAGCAGATGAGGCCGAAATTTCTCAGCTTCAGGAACGTTTGATTGAGATATTGATCAACTTGCTGGACTTAAAGATAAAAGAGGATAATCTGCTGGAAGCCAAAAATACGCTGAGGAACGAAGTATTGACGCTGCCTATTTCTAGCGACCTGCGGCTTGTGGGTACTACTATTGGATTGACTCTCCTTAAGCCCAATATGGTATATGACCATGAGGCAACAGAAGCTGAGAGACAAAAGGCGGCGCAAAATGTTGAAAAGGTGATTTACAAAAAGGGGCAATACATCGTTCAAGATGGGCAGCCGGTCACCGAGGAGCAGATTGCTATGCTCAAAGAGCTGGGGCTCCTCAAGGATGAGCTGTTTGACGTGCCGCTCGTGGTGGGGCTGGGGCTGTTAATACTGGTACTGGAGATTGCCGGAATGCTGTACATCCATTACTTTGAAAAAGAGCTTGCCGATCAGCCCCATATGTTTATCCTGATCAGCCTGGTGGTCTGTCTGACACTGGGAGTAAGTTACGGGATGTCGGTTGTAAACCAGTATCTTATGCCTGTTGCCATGTCTGCGCTGCTGCTTACCGTACTGATAAAGCCCAGGATTGCCTTTTTTGTGAACGTTCTCCTGGCCGTATTGGTAGGTATAATGACTCGGGGGCAGTTGGGAGTGGTGGTTGCAGGGCTGCTGGGAGGAATGACGGGGATATTCATAGCTCATCGGTCCCAGCAGAGAAATGGTTTGTTTTTGGCAGGGCTGGGAGCCAGTGCCGCCAGCATGCTGAGCATAGCTGGGTATGAGCTGATTGTATCAGGCAGCTGGTGGGCTGCTTTGCGTTCTTCCCTCTGGGGTGGTGGAAGCGGCGTGCTGGCTGCCGTCCTGGCGGTGGGGACGCTGCCCATTTGGGAAAACGTGTTTGGCATCATAACACCTATAAGGATGATAGAGCTTTCAAATCCCAACCACCCGTTGCTGAAGCGCCTACTGAGAGAAGCGCCTGGAACCTATCACCACAGCATAATAGTGGCCAATCTGGCAGAAAACGCAGCCCAGGCGGTGGGTGCAAATGGATTGCTGGCCAGGGTAGGTGCGTATTACCACGACGTAGGGAAGCTCAACAGACCCTATTATTTTAGAGAAAATCAGCTTACCTCCGAGAATCCACACGATAAATTAAATCCCACATTGAGCACCAACATTATCACATCGCATACCAAAGATGGAGTCAAGCTGGCCCAAAAGTACAGGATTCCAAAAGTGATTCAGGATTTTATACTGCAACATCACGGCACCACGCCGGTAATATACTTTTATCACAAGGCAAAGAATAATAACAAAGATGTAAGGCTGGACGATTTTCGTTATACGGGGCCCAAGCCGCAAAGCCCTGAAACGGCCATAGTGATGCTTGCCGACACCGTTGAGGCGGCAGTACGGACTCTGCCCGATCCCACTCCAGGGAAGATAGAGGGCTTGATACGCAGGCTTATAAAAGAGAGGCTGGAGGACGGGCAGCTGGACGAGTGCCACTTGACGCTGAAGGACCTGGATTCCATCGCCACGGCATTTAAAGACGTGCTGTGCGGCATATTTCATGAACGCGTTGAGTACCCAGATGTAGACTTGAAAGAGGAGCGAGATGAAGACGATGATGGTGGACATTAACAACTCACAGGATAAAATAGAGGTAACGCCAGAAATTGAAAGGCTTATAGAGAACTGTGTATCCGAAACCTTGAAAATGGAAGGAGTAGATATCCCAGTTGAAGTGAGCGTGCTGCTGGTGGACGACCAGCAAATCCATCAGCTTAACAGGCAGTACAGGGGAGTGGATGCCCCTACCGACGTGCTGTCGTTTCCCATGCTGGAGTTCGAGGACGGCGGGCAAGGCAGCAGGGATTTGCAGGCCGTGCTCAATGCAGCAGGGCATGATGGACAGGCTTTGGTACTGGGGGATATAGTGCTGTCAATGGAAAGGGCACAGCAGCAAGCCCAGGAGTACGGTCACAGCTTTTTCAGAGAAGTGGGTTACCTGATAGTGCACGGCATGTTGCACCTTCTGGGATATGACCATGAACAAGAGCAGCAGCGGCTTAGGATGCGCCAGAAGGAAGAAAAGGTCATGGAAATGTTGGGCCTTTCACGTGATGCACAAGGCCCGGAAGTAAGACCTTAAGCTGGTACTTTTATTGGGATGTGGGGATAGAGCGGGGATGAAATCCAGAAATATAATCGACAGCTTCAATAATGCCATAAAAGGCCTGATACACGGATTTAAGGCTGAACGAAACATAAAGATACATTTTGTCATTGCGCTGTTGGTGCTCATTGCCGCGGTCCTGGCTGACCTCTCCAAGCTAGAGGTTATTTTGCTCTTTATTACTGTAGCCATGGTGATTGCGGCAGAGCTTTTCAACACGGCTATAGAGCGCATGATAGACATGGTACATCCCGACTATCACCCGTTAGCAGAAGCGGCCAAGAATATGGCGGCCGGAGCGGTGCTGGTGACTGCTGCGGGTGCCATGATGGTGGGCTATATCATATTTTACAACAGGATCAATTCGCTTTCGCTGTCGTTTGTACGCAGAATCAGGAATGCCCCCATACACGTCACCGTCATCAGCCTCATAATAATAGTGATCATCGTTATAATGCTGAAATCCTTTAATTTTAGAGGGAATTTTTTAAAGGGTGGCATGCCCAGCGGGCACAGCGCCCTGGCCTTTTCGCTGTTCACCTCCATAACCCTGCTGAGCAAAAGTGCCCTTATATCCACTCTTAGCATGTTGATGGCTTTGATGGTCATTCACAGCAGATATGAGGCCGGGATCCATACCCTGGCCGAAATAACAATAGGTGCTTTTTTGGGTATGCTGCTTACCATAATAGTTTTTGAGCTATTCCAAATTGTGGTCTGATGGGAGGAAGATGATGACGGATATCGACGTGCGAAGGCTGATAGAGGAAGCCTTGAGAGCGAAAGAGAAGGCATATGCACCCTATTCCAATTTCAGGGTGGGAGCTGCACTGCTGGCGCAGGATGGTTCGATTTATACCGGATGTAACGTGGAGAACGCGAGCTATGGCGCCACCTGCTGCGCCGAAAGGGTGGCCATATTTTCGGCCGTAGCTGACGGGAAGCGCAGCTTCAAAGCCATAGCAGTGGTGTCGGATTCATGTGGCTTTACTTTCCCGTGCGGAATATGCCGCCAGGTGATGCTGGAATTTGACGTCCCCGTGGTAATTGTAGCCGATAGCGGCGGAACATACAGGGAGTACACTTTGGAGGACCTTTTACCAAACGGGTTCAAGAAATTCGGTGTGTAAGAAGGAGAGTGATTAGCTGTTGTCTCAAGGATTCCGTTCAGGGTTTGTCGCCATCGTGGGCAGGCCCAACGTGGGCAAGTCCACCCTTATGAATAGCATGGTGGGCGAGAAGATCGCCATAATTTCGGATAAGCCTCAAACCACCCGCAATCGCATACAGTGCGTGCTCACCCGGTCCAACTATCAGATCATCTTCATCGATACTCCGGGGATTCACAAGCCTAAGAACAGGCTGGGAGAGTACATGGTACAGGTAGCCAGGAGCGCGCTGGAGGAAGTGGATGTCGTACTGTTTATAGTCGATATATGGGAGGGCATAGGCAGCGGCGACAGGTTTATAGCCGAGGAACTGAGAAAGGTCAAGACGCCCGTCATCCTGGCAGCCAACAAGGTGGACAGGGTTGAGTCGATCGAGAATGCGCGAAAGATAGCTGAAGACTTCTGCGAGTGGGGCGACTTCAACGAAGTGATACTGGTCTCAGCCCTGGAGGGCACCAATCTGGACAGGCTGGAGAGTACCATCGCGTCTTATCTGCCTGAGGGGCCCAAATATTACCCGGATGATATGATCACTGACCAGCCCGAGCGGTTTATAGTGGCAGAACTTATCCGGGAAAAAGCGCTTGAGCTGCTGGAGGAAGAGGTGCCCCACGGTATAGGGGTTGAGATTACTTCCTTCAAAGAGCGCGAGGATAAAAATATTATAGATATATACGCTACGATATACTGTGAGAAGAAGAGCCACAAGGGTATAATAATTGGCAAAGGCGGTTCCATGCTGCGCGAGATAGGCACTCGGGCCAGGCACGATATAGAACGCCTGCTGGGTACCCACGTGTACCTCGAGCTGTGGGTCAAGGTAAGGGAGAACTGGAGAAACAATGTCGTCGATTTAAAAAATTTAGGTTATGATTGACGCAGCCGGATGATTTTACATGGAATATGGGTCAAGTATGGCGGAAACCCTAATAAATGTAATAAATATATTTACACAGACAGGGGGTTTATAGTTATGGTTGATGCATTATGGCGTTTGTTTGAAAAGACCGGCTCGGTTGGTAGCTATCTGCTTTATAAAGCTGTGCAGCGGGTTGAGGGGGAAAGCTATCTTGACCCATCGGTGAGCAGTTCAGGAGAGGAGAAAAAAGTCTATCAAGTTGGGAAGGAATAGGGAATCATGAATATTGTACGTACCGAAGGCGTGGTTTTGAGATATACAAATTTTAAAGAAGCCGATAGGATGCTTACAGTTTTTTCTCCAGATAGAGGTAAGATGCAGGTGTTGGCAAGGGGCTGCCGCAAGCCCAGCAGCCGGCTCCTGGCAGCCAGCCAGGTCTTCTGCTACGCGGATTACGTATTTATAAAGTCAAAGGAAATCTATATTGCTACCCAGGCCGAGGTTAAGAATTCCTTTTACAATATCCGCAACGACGTAGAGAGGCTTGCGTATGGCACATATATTCTGAACCTGACCGAAGAGGCGGTGAACTACGAGGAAGGCAATTTCCGCCTCTTTTATATGTTGTTGCATACCCTATCCCATCTGGCATATGGAGAGGTCAGCCCTGAGGATATAACCCATATATTCGAGCTTAAGCTGATTGACGTGCTTGGCTATCGCCCGGTGCTCGACAGGTGCCTGGTATGCGGGGAAAAGCCGGAAAGCAACCCTTTATTTTTTAGCGCTTCTCAGGGTGGAATTATATGTCCCCAATGCAATAACGACATAAAAGATGGATACACTATCCATAGGAGCACCCTTCAAACCATGAGGTATATATTGGATGTGGACATAAGGCGCCTGGGGGGCTTAAAGTTTTCACAGTTTGTAAGGGACGAACTGGACAGCATTTTGTCGTATTATTTGAGCCACAGGCTGGAGAAGAGCATAAAGGCCAGGCAGTTTATAAACCAGCTAAAATGCGGCGGATGAGCGTTTTTGTATGTTTTTGCGGTATATTGCTGTAAAAAGCTAAAAAGGATATTGACTAAAATAGTAAATTTGGTATAAGATAATGTAGGATAAGATGCAAATAGGTGTGTTAAATCCATAAATCAAATCAAGAGATGCATAAAAAGATCAAGGGCTTGTTCTAGCCTGAAGCTCAATGACAGGAGTTGATAACAATAAATTTCATACATAGAACAGGAGGAAAACAGATGAAGAAATACGTGTATCTTTTCAGCGAAGGCAATGCCAATATGAGGGATCTCTTGGGTGGTAAAGGTGCCAACCTTGCCGAAATGACAAACCTTGGTTTGCCTGTTCCGCCCGGGTTTACTGTTACCACCGAAGCCTGTACCCGGTATTATCAGGACGGGCAGGTAATAGCTCCCGAAATCGAGGAACAGATATATGAGGCCATGGCAAAAGTGGAGAAAATAGTGGGCAAAAAGTTTGGCGACATGAATAATCCCTTCCTGGTTTCGGTTCGTTCAGGTGCACGAGTATCCATGCCTGGAATGATGGATACCATTTTGAACCTTGGGCTTAATGATGTGGCAGTAGAAGGATTGGCCAAGCAGACCAACAATGAGAGGTTTGCGTATGACAGCTACAGGCGATTCATTCAGATGTTTTCCGATGTGGTAATGGGCATAGACAAGAACAAGTTCGAAAAGATACTCGATGAAATGAAGGAGAAAAAAGGAGTTAAGCACGACGTTGACCTCACAGCAGATGACCTCAAAGAGGTCGTCAAGCGCTTCAAAGAGCTGTACAAGCAGGAGATGGGCTATGAGTTTCCGCAGGATCCCAAGGTTCAGCTTCTGGAGGCCGTGAAGGCGGTATTCCGTTCTTGGAACAACCCCAGGGCCATCGTTTACAGGCGCATGAATGATATACCCTCTGACTGGGGTACCGCTGTAAACGTGCAGGCAATGGTGTTCGGAAACATGGGTAACGACTCCGGAACGGGCGTTGCTTTTACCAGGAACCCGGCAACCGGTGAAAAGAAGATATACGGCGAATTCTTGATGAACGCCCAGGGAGAAGACGTTGTAGCCGGTATCAGGACACCTGAGCCACTTGATAAGCTGAGAGAGACCATGCCTGAGATATACAACCAGTTCGTCGAAATCGCCGAAAAGCTGGAGAAGCACTACAGAGACATGCAAGATATGGAGTTCACCATTGAGCGCGGCAAGCTGTACATGCTCCAGACGCGCAGCGGTAAGAGGACGGCTGCGGCTGCTCTGAAGATAGCGGTAGACATGGTGGCAGAAGGGCTCATCACCAAGGAAGAAGCTATATTGAGGATTGACCCCAAGCAGCTGGACGCGCTGCTGCATCCCACATTTGACCCGGAGGCTCTAAAGAAAGCCAAACCGATTGCCAAAGGGCTTCCCGCTTCGCCCGGTGCCGCTACAGGGCAGGTATACTTTACCGCTGAGGAGGCTGTGGAGGCAGCCAAACAGGGCAAGAAGGTCATACTTGTAAGGGCTGAGACCTCGCCGGAAGACATTGAGGGCATGTATGCCGCTCAGGGTATATTGACAGCGCGCGGCGGAATGACTTCCCATGCAGCTGTAGTGGCTCGCGGAATTGGTACTTGCTGCGTAGCAGGGTGTGAACAGATCAGGATCAACGAAGAAGGCAAGTATTTCACCGTTGGCGACAGGGTGTTCAAAGAGGGTGATTACATCTCTTTGGATGGAAACACCGGTTACGTGTATGGGGAGGCACTGCCAACTCAAGAGCCTTCTCTGACGGGAGATTTTGCTACCCTTATGGAATGGGCTGATCAGGTAAGGACCCTTAAAGTAAGGGCCAATGCCGATACTCCTAGAGACTCTGCTCAGGCATTGAAGCTGGGAGCCGAAGGGATCGGGCTGTGCCGTACCGAGCACATGTTCTTCGACGAAGACAGGATTCCCGCTATGAGGGAGATGATCGTTGCTCGGACAGAGGAAGAGAGAAGAAAGGCCCTCGCAAAACTGCTGCCAATGCAGAAGGGCGATTTCAAAGCCCTGTATGAGATAATGGAGGGCAAGCCGGTAACCATCAGGTTGCTGGATCCGCCACTACATGAATTCCTGCCCCATGACGACGAAGATATCCGTAGCCTGGCAGAGCAGATGGGCATCACCTTCGAAGAGCTAAAGGCTACCGTGGTGAAGCTGCAAGAGTTCAACCCGATGCTGGGCCATCGTGGATGCCGTCTGGCCGTCACATACCCTGAAATAGCCGAGATGCAGACCAGGGCCATTATAGAGGCTGCCATCGAAGTCATGCAGGAGAAAGGCAATACCATACTGCCCGAGATCATGATACCTCTGGTAGGCGAGGCCAAGGAGTTCAAATACGTAAAGGATGTAGTGGTCAGGACGGCTGAGCAGGTCATGAAGGAAAAAGGAGTAAAGATTGAGTACAAGGTTGGAACTATGATCGAGGTGCCCAGGGCTGCTTTAACTGCCGATGAGATTGCAAAAGAAGCCGAGTTCTTCTCCTTTGGTACCAACGACCTCACCCAGATGACCTTCGGCTTCTCGAGAGACGATGCCGGCAAGTTCCTGGAAGAGTATTATAACAAGAACATCTTTGAGAGCGATCCGTTTGCCAAGCTGGACCAGGTAGGCGTGGGCAAGCTCATGAAGATGGCGGTTGAGTTGGGCAGAGCCGCAAGGCCGGATATAAAGATGGGTATATGCGGTGAGCATGGCGGAGACCCGAGCTCGGTTGAGTTCTGCCATCGCATAGGGTTAGATTACGTCTCCTGCTCGCCCTATAGAGTGCCCATTGCTCGACTGGCCGCAGCACAGGCAAAACTGAAGGAGAAGAAGTAAAGGCTGAAAAATTAAAGAGCAAAAAAGCATGGGTTTTATCCCCATGCTTTTTTGTTGAATTTCGGTGAAAAACATACAAGGGAGCACTGTGTTCTAAAACAAAGTTTATTTTTAACGGATGCTGGCTACCGAATAATTTCTGCTAATTGTTAATTTAAGGAGGATATCGGGTATAAATGTGGTATATATAATATAGGAGATATAAAAATTTTGATTTTTTGAGAAGGATGTCGAGACTTTATGATCAGGCAGCGGATTGAAGAGCTGGAAGAAAAGATTCTTTCGCCGTATGCTTGTCTCAGCAGTCGAACCAGGGGAAGGCGATATCCACTGGAGAAATGCCAGATACGTACCGAGTTTCAGCGAGACCGCGACAGGATACTGCACTGTAAATCCTTCCGCCGGCTGAAGCACAAAACCCAGGTATTTATAGCGCCCGAAGGCGACCATTACAGGACGCGACTTACCCATACTCTGGAAGTGGCCCAGATTGCACGGACCATTTCCAGGGCTTTGAGGCTCAATGAAGACCTCACCGAGGCCATAGCGCTGGGGCACGACCTGGGGCACACTCCTTTCGGCCATATAGGCGAAAGGTTTTTGGACAGCGTGACCAGCAATGGCTTTAAGCACAACCTGCACAGCCTGAGGGTAGTGGATGTACTGGAGGGCGAGAAAGGGCTCAACCTCACATGGGAGGTAAGGGATGGGATTGTAAACCACACCATGTCGAGTAAGCCGCCGGCCACTCTTGAAGGACAGGTCGTAAGGATAAGCGACCGCATTGCATATATAAATCACGATATAGATGATGCGCTGAGGGCCGGCATTATCACCATGGATGACCTGCCGAAGGATTGCATTGAAGTGTTGGGCAGGACCCATGGCGAGAGAATCAACACCATGATACTGGATGTAATTGAAAACAGCATGGATAGGCCGTCAATAAGCATGAGCGAAGAGATAAGCCAGGCCACCGAAAAGCTGAGGTCTTTCATGTTTGAAAAGGTGTACATGGGTTTTGTGGCCAAAAAACAGGAGGAGAAAGCCAGGTACGTACTTGAAAACCTGTATGACTATTTTATGAAGCACCCAGACGCGCTTCCGCCCGAGTATCGTTCACATATAGAGGCATATGGCGTAGAGCAGGTGGTGTGCGACTATATAGCCGGCATGACCGATCGCTATGCCCTCAAGATGTTTTACAACCTGTTTATCCCCTCGGGATGTTAAAGATGGCGTATAAAATTCATGGCAAAAGCTGAGAATACTAAAGATAGAGCCTATGCCTTTATGTAGTTTGAAGGCAAAAAAATAAAAGGTAAAGAAGGAATTTTGGTTTAAATGTCGAATATATGTACCTTATTTGAACGGTTTAAAACTCCTTAAAAATTTTATAAAATTTAAAGAGGAAAATCAAGAGTTATGTCGAATATATTTTGGGTTAGGTGAAGAGAGAATGGGAACGTTCCTCCCGGATGAGTGGATTGATGAGGTGAGGGAGAGAAACGATATAGTAGATGTGATTTCCGAATATGTGCTTTTAAAACCCCAGGGGAAGGGTTTTGTTGGGCTGTGTCCTTTTCATGCTGAAAAAACCCCCTCATTCCACGTCAATCCCGAAAAGCAGCTTTACCACTGCTTTGGGTGTGGTGCAGGGGGCAATGTCTTTACGTTTATAATGGCCATGGAAAAGCTGGACTTTGTGGAAGCGGTTAAGTTTCTGGCAGAGAGAGCAGGTATGGCATTACCCCAGACCACAGACGCTGAAGAGTTTATAAGGTCCAAAAGCAGGAGGGAGAGGATATATCAGATAAACCGTGAGACTGCCAGATATTATCACAGAATGCTGTTTTCGCCTGAGGGAGGACAAGCGCTTTCCTACCTGAAATCCAGGGGCCTAGACTTAAATACCATCAGGAAATTCGGTATAGGCTATGCACCCGATGGCTGGGAAAACGCAAAGCAGCATTTGCTAGGCCTGGGATTTGAGGAGGAACTTCTCATCCAGTCAGGTATAGTGGTGTCCAGCAAGGGCAGGACCTACGACCGTTTTCGCAACCGGGTGATCTTCCCCATCATCAAGCCCAGGGGGCTGGTGGTGGGTTTTGGTGGGAGGGTGCTTGATGATTCGCTTCCCAAATATTTAAATTCGCCCGAGAGCCCTGTTTTTCACAAGAGCAGCACTCTGTTTGGTTTAAACCTTATCAGGGCAGGTTCTTCGCTGGACCACATGATCATAGCAGAGGGGTATATGGATGTGGTAACCCTCCACCAGTTTGGCTTTAAAAATGCGGTGGCATCGCTGGGAACGTCGCTAACGCAGCAGCAGGCAAAGCTCATAAGGCGGTATACCCAGCAGGTGTATATAGCTTATGATGGCGATGTCGCTGGACAGAAGGCTACTCTGAGGGGGCTTGACATACTCCAGGATGCAGGGCTGAGGGTGAAGGTGATTCTGTTTCCCGAAGGCATGGACCCTGATGAGGTCTTGAGAAAATACGGCGCCGAATTCTTTAAGAAGCTGATGGACAAGGCTGTGTCTTTGGTGGATTACAAACTGGACAAGTTGCGCAGCCAGTATGACCTGAATACTCCCGAAGGACGAGCAAGATACGCCACAGAAGCTGCCAGAATATTGATACAGGTGCCCAATCTGCTTGAAAGGGATGTCCATATACAGCGCCTGGAGGCTCAGACAGGTTTTTCTTCCAGGCTTCTGTACCAGCAAATTGGCCAGCTGGAGGGTTCGGCGCAAAAGGAAGGTGTAAAAAGGCATTTGGTTGGTAATAATAGGTATATCGACAAGATGGCAGCTGGCAGGGAGTCTATGCCTGGTCATATCAAGGCAGAGAGGTATCTGGTCAACTTGATGGCCAGCAGCGAGTGGTTGGCAAAAAAAATAGTGGGAAAAGTTAAAGAAGAGTACTTTGAGGAACCCATAAATAGGGAGATTTATGGCATAGTGGTTGAGCTCCTTGAGTCAGGTAAGGAAGTCAGCGTTCCTCAGGTTCTAAGCTGTGTACAAGATCAGGATAAAATACAGCAAATGGTTGAAATATTTGAACAACCGTTGGAGTACGATAATATTGATAAATTTATTTCAGATTGTATAGAAGAGATAATGCACCGCCATTTAGAGAAGCGCAGACAGGAGGTATTAAGGTTAATCAGGAAGATGGAACAGGAAGGGAAACAGGGGACCGATTCCTATAAAGCTCTGCTGAGCGAGATGGCTGTTTTGACCAAAAAGGTCAGTGCAAATCGACACGGAAAGGAGGGGATATTATGAAAAACGATGAAAACAAGCAAAAAAATGACAAGCTGAAAAAGATAAAAGAGCTGATTGATAGGGGAAAAGAAAAGGGCGTTTTGACGTATAAGGAGATTATGGATGTGCTGGAAGATGTTGATTTGGACCCTGAGCAGATTGAGAAGATATACGATACTTTCGAATCCCTCGGCATAGATGTGCTGGATGAAGAGGCGGTAGCTGAGGAGATAAACCCCGAAGAAGACTTAGACCTTAGCCTTCCTGAAGGCGTTAGCATAGATGACCCCGTGAGGATGTACTTGAAAGAGATAGGAAAGGTGCCTCTGCTTACCGCAGAGGAGGAGATAGAGCTTGCCAAGAGGATGGAGCAGGGAGACGAAGAGGCAAAGAGAAGGCTCATAGAGGCCAATCTCCGCCTGGTGGTCAGCATTGCAAAGCGATATGTGGGCCGGGGGATGCTTTTCCTGGACCTTATACAGGAAGGCAACCTGGGGCTCATAAAGGCGGTAGAGAAGTTTGACTACAGGAAGGGTTATAAGTTCAGCACCTACGCTACCTGGTGGATCCGCCAGGCAATAACCAGGGCTATAGCCGACCAGGCCAGGACCATAAGGATTCCTGTGCATATGGTTGAGACCATCAATAAGCTCATCAGGGTTTCACGGCAACTGCTTCAGGAGTACGGTCGTGAACCTCAGCCTGAAGAGATTGCACGGGAGATGGGCATCTCAGAGGAAAAGGTGAGGGAAATTCTGAAAATAGCTCAGGAGCCCATTTCGCTTGAAACCCCGATAGGGGAAGAGGAAGATAGCCATCTGGGAGACTTTATACCCGACGAGGATGCCCCGGCTCCTGCGGAGGCAGCAGCCTATAACTTGCTCAAGGAGCAGCTCAAGGAAGTGCTGGACACTTTAACGCCGAGAGAAGAAAAGGTCTTAAGGCTGAGGTTTGGCCTGGATGACGGCAGGGCAAGAACGCTGGAGGAAGTAGGAAGGGAGTTCAACGTCACCAGGGAGAGGATCCGCCAGATTGAAGCCAAGGCCTTGAGGAAGCTAAGGCACCCCAGCAGAAGCAAGAAGCTCAAGGACTTCTTAGACTAAGGATTCAGCATCTCTTAAGATAAAAGGAGGTGCTGAATCCTTCTTTGTTTTGAGTGAGGGGTAAAATTAGAGAAATTGGGGAGCGCAAGAGAACAGTAAATCCCCTTCAATTTATTAAGGGGAGGACGTCACGATAGAGTAATAGGGAATACAGCATCAAAAGTAATCCCAATTAATACAAAAAAATGGGACCCTTGGATAGACCTTCAAATGCAACCCTGATATTTTTCGGGGATAACGAGAAATATTTTAGCGGTCCAGTTGGAATGTTCGTAGAACCTACCAAGCTTATTGAATTGGTCAACTCTTCTTCCAAATAAAACTCCATCTAACCCCTTTGGCCAGAAAGAGGGCATGATATTATCATAGAATAACTACATTGAGATTTTTTACCTATTGACTGAATAGTGGGATTGCGGTATAATATTACCCGCAGTTGCGGGGTTTTTTGTGGGCCTTTAGCTCAGCGGTCAGAGCAGCCGGCTCATAACCGGTTGGTCCGGGGTTCGAATCCCTGAAGGCCCACCATTTTATCTATGTCGATGATGCTTATATAATGCTTAGTGTCAACTATATCCAGTACAAAGTGTGGGAATAAAAGTGTGGGAATAAAAGGGATTGTGGAGATACCAGTTGGTATTAGTTATAACATGTAGAGGTAACGGTATTTGGTTGTAGCGTTGGCCAATGAAGCGCGAATGGTTGTAAAAAATTGCGAAAGTGGAAGATGCTCGATGTCTTGTCGTAACAACAACGCCGGATAAAAACGGTGTTTTTTTATTTAAGGTGATGGGATGCGGTTGAAAGGCAGACTGCTCAGCGTTGCCGAGATGGTGCCACGTTCAAAGTGCGTTGTGGATGTTGGGACTGATCACGGAAGGCTCCCTGTTTGGCTGGTCAAGAGCGGTATCGCAGAGAGAGCCATTGTTACCGACATAAGCGCTGCTTCGCTTAAAAAAGCAGAGGCACTCATAAAGGCCCATGGATTGGAAAACATAATCGAACCAAGGGTAGGCGATGGCCTGTCCGTCATACATCCAGGTGAAGCCGATACGGTGGTCATGTCTGGAATGGGTGGCCTGCTGATAAGGGATATTTTGAAGAGTGCTCCTCACGTGACGGCCAGCGTTAAAACCTTTGTACTGCAACCGATGAGAAGCCAGAGTTTGCTGAGAAAATGGCTGGCCGATAATGGATATGCTATAGTGGATGAATCACTTGTACGCGAAAAGGACAAGTTCTATGAGGTTATCGTGGCCCGGCATGGCAGGCAGCACATCCCTAAGGATGTGTATTATGATATAGGATATATGCTCATCAAAAAGCAGGACCCGCTGCTTAAGGAGTTTATAGAGCACAAGATGGCTAAGACGGCGGCCATCATAGAGCAGCTGAAATCTCAAGGGACGCCGGATTCTAAAAAAGAGCTTGATGAGTTCAAACGCAAGCTTGAGGATTACAGGGAGGTTTACCAATGGGTCACACGGTACGACAGGTCGTAAAGGTGATGGAGGAGATAGCCCCCCCTTACCTTGCAGAGGAATGGGACAACGTAGGCCTGCTGGTGGGCAGGATGCAGGACAGCGTCCATAAGGTCATGGTGTGCCTGGATGTGACCGAGGCGATAGTACGTGAGGCCATACAAAAAGGAGCGGATATGATCATATCGCACCACCCGGTTATATTTGAAAAGCTGAGGAGCCTGCGCAGCGACGTGGGCAGGGAGCGCCTGCTGTACCTTCTCGTTCGCAACGACATAGCGGTCTACTGTGCCCATACCAACCTGGATAAAGTCGAGGGAGGAGTGGATGATCTTTTGGCCGCGCGCCTGGGCCTTCAGGACGTCAAGCCTTTGAGCATTGACCAGCGGGATAAGCTGTACAAGGTAGTGGTGTTTATTCCCAAAGGGCACGAGGATGCGGTGATGGAGGCGATGGCCCGAGCGGGTGCAGGGTGGATAGGCAATTACAGCCACTGCACCTTTCAGATTAACGGAACGGGTACCTTTATGCCCCTTGAAGGAACAAATCCTTATATCGGCCAGCAGGGGCGCCTTGAAAGGGTGGAGGAGGTTCGACTGGAGACCGTCGTCCTATCAAGCCAGCTGGACAGGGTCATCGAAGCCATGCTCGAAGTTCACCCTTACGAAGAGGTGGCTTATGATATATATCCATTGGCCAACTGCGCCAAAAAGCATGGCCTGGGAAGAATTGGAAGGCTACCGCACAGGATGCCGTTTGAGGAATTCATAGAGAAGGTGTGTAATGATTTAGGGGTTTCGAGCGTTCAGGTGGCAGGGTGGATTGACGGCGAAGTGCAGGTGGTGGCAACTTGTGCGGGATCAGGTGCCAGCTTGATAAACAAGGCTTATTCCAGCGGTGCTCAGGTCTTTTTGACGGGTGAGCTGAAGTATCACGATGCCCAGGCTGCAGCAGAGCTGGGCATGGCTGCCATAGCCGCAGGACATTATGCCACCGAGATTTTCATCGTGGAAGAGTTAGTTTATCGTTTACAAAAAGCCTTTGATGCTTTACAATATGAGATAGAGGTATTTGCTGCCGAAACTATGGCTGATATCTATACGACGGTGGGGAAGTAGTTTACCCCCTTTTAAATTTTGTGAAAGATATTCTTTGTGCGGGGGTCGAGCGCTTTATGTGAAGGTTGAAAGGAGGTTGTGCTGATGGGACAGCTGGATCTGCTGTGGGAGTACCAGAATCTTGATTTAGCTTTGGATAAATATGATAAAATGAGAAAAAATTCTCCTTTGAGGAATAAATTGATAGAGCTTAAAAACTATTTGGTGCAGCAGCAAGAACACCTGGTGAAACTTAACGAGGAAGCCGAAAAGAAAAACCACATATTGAACCGGATCAATCATGAATATGAGGATATTTTGAAGGCTTTTAAATCGGACTTTGATAAGGTGGAAGGGGGTCAGGTCCGAAGCGTCAAGCAGCTGGAGGAAATGCAAAAGGCTGCAGTGGAGCTGAAAGAAAAGCTGGCCAAGAAAGAGGAAGAGATAAAGGGCCTGCTCAAGGATATCCAAGCCCTTTCGGGCAAGCTTGAAGAGATACGTGTTCGCATGGTAAAAGCAAAAAAAGAGTATTCCGACACCAAAGCAGAGTACGACAGCGAGGTTGCAAAGATTCAAAAGGAGTATCAGGAAGTCAAAGAACAGAGAAGCGAGCTGAGAAACAAGCTTGATCCTGAACTGATAAAAAGGTATAACAGGCTTAAGAAAAGCCGAGGTACTGCTATAGTCATGGTGGAGCAGAGCTGCTGTGGTGGCTGTAATATGAGTTTGGCGGCGCTGGTCATTGAAAGGCTAAAAAAGGGAGATGACATTATAGAGTGTGAAAACTGTGGACGCATACTGTATTGGGCCAATAAGACAGATGCTGACTCCAAAAGCGCTGTTTGATAATTTGACAAAGCGCTTGATCCGTGCTATTATATATTGCGCAAATGGAATAGAGCATGTGAGTAAGTCGGGCGATCGCGGCTGCACGTTATAAAAGTGCAGCTGAGGAAAGTCCGAGCTCCACAGGGCAGGGTGCTGGGTAATACCCAGTGGAGGCGACTCCAAGGAAAGTGCAACAGAAATAGACCGCCTGGCATTTGGCTTTGTAGTCAAATGCTGGGTAAGGGTGGAAAGGTGAGGTAAGAGCTCACCAGCAATCCAGGCGACTGGATTGGCTCTGTAAACCCCACCTGGAGTAAGACCGAATAGGGGACATTATGTGGTGGCCCGCCACGTCCCGGGTAAGGTCGCTTGAGCCTATCTGGCAACAGTAGGCCTAGATAGATGATCGCCCTCGACAGAACTCGGCTTACAGACTTGCTCACATGTGCAGAAATCCCGCCGTATGGCGGGGCTTTGCTTTTATATGCTGCTTTTTTGTTGATATACACGTAAAAATGTGATCCACTTAATTATGTGGAGGTGGTACTGTGAAGAAGATGCAGAATATAACTTTATTGCTGCCTAAAGATTTATTACGAAAAGTAAAGCATATAGCTATAGATAGGCAAACTTCTGTTTCCGGCCTTCTGACAAATATAGAAGAAATAGTTAGAAAAGAAGATTTGTATGAAAAGGCGAAATGGCGCAATGTAAGTCTGTTAGAAAGAGGTAATATTAATCTTGGCACAGAAGGCAAAATTACCTGGAATAGAGATGATTTATATGCATTTTAAACAGCGCATAGGAGCGCTTGTACGCCGCGATGTTTTGAGCCTTACCCTGCCGGTGGTAACCGAGCAGGTGTTTACCATGTCTATGGGAATGATAAATGCGATAATGGTAGGCCAGGTAGGGAGTCAAGCTGTCTCAGCGGTGGGCATGGTGGATTCCATAAACAACATCTTCGTAGCCTTTTTTGTCGCTCTGTCGCTGGGAGGCACGGTGGTGGTGGCACATTACGTAGGCCACGGCAACCGCGAAGAGGCAAACGATGCCACAAAGCAGGCCATGTTTTCGGGACTGATCCTGTCGCTTTTTATCACGCTCGTAACCTGGATACTGCGCCGCTACATTATATTGGTGCTCTATGGAGCAGCTGAACCTGCCGTCATGGAAAATGTCAACGTGTATTTTGGCATAACACTCCTCACTTACCCGTTTATAGCCCTCACTTCTATCGCCTGTGGCGTATTAAGGGGTGCCGGAGATACCAGAACGCCCATGAAGGTTACTATACTGATGAACGCCATCAATATCTGCTTGGGGTATGTATTGATTTACGGGCTCAATATAAGCAATATACACTTTTCTGTATCCATTCCTGCGCTGGGGGTTAAGGGAGCCGCTATCGGCCTTGCGGTAGCACGAGCGGTAGGCACTTTTATGATAATCCATGTTTTGGTGAAAGGCTCTAAAGCCATAAGGCTTACTGATTTGCGTTCGTTTAAATTTAATCTACCGATGCAAAAAGCCATATTTAATGTGGGCATCCCTGCAAGCGTTGAATCATTGCTATTCAACGGCGGGAAGCTCATTACCCAGGTGTTCATTGTAGGCATGGGCACGGCCTCTATTGCTGCCAACTATATCGCAAGTTCGGTGTTTTCCATGGTCAACGTTCCAGGAAATGCTCTGGGTGTTGCTGCCACAACCCTTGTGGGGCAATATATGGGCAGAGGTGAAAAGGAAGAAGCCAGTGACACCATGATGTATTTGACCAAGCTGGCGTCGTTTTGCATGCTGATACTGTGCATGATTACCTACCCCTTGGCCGTTCCTTTGGCCAGGCTGTACAGCAGAAGCGCGGATGTTATAGCCTTATCTGCGCGCCTCATTCGCCTGACATCAATAGCCACACCGCCCCTGTGGCCCATTGCTTTTGTGCTACCCGCCGGATTGAAAGGGGCGGGGGATACCAGATACACCATGGTAACATCATTCTTGGGCATGTGGGCCTTTAGGATTGTCCTGGGATATATCCTTGGCGTTCCCCTGAAGATGGGGGTGGCAGGAGTGTGGATTGGTATGTTTACCGATTGGCTGGTAAGGGGTGTCCTGTACTATTCGAGATTGAAGAAGGGTAAATGGGTGCAAAATGTAGTGATTCAAGACATGAGCAGCATGGCATGATGTATATTTTTGTGTAGAGAAAAGCGGTTTAGCGATGTTGTATATAGATAAAGCCTTTGACAAATAATAAGTGTCAAAGGAGGTTGCGTGATCATGAAAAATATAGCAGTACAGAAAGGCTTAAGTCATGTGGTGGATTATTTAAAAAATGCCGGTTATCGCGTGTTTGAATTTGATACCAGCCAGAAAAACCACGGCGATTTTTTCGATGGTTTTGATGCGGTGGTATTTACTGGGCTTGATGATAATGTTATGGACATACAAAATACCAGAGTCAATGTTCCGTTTATAGAGGCCAGTGGAATGACTCCTGAGGAAATAAAAGATGCTATAGAGCGGAAATTACAATGAGCAAAGAAGATACGGGCACCTCAGACGGTAAAAGGACCTTGATTTAAGACTAAAGGTCCTTTTATCTTTTTAAAGGATTTTTTGCAATTATGTAGAATATATATATCAAAGAAGAGTATCATTTTTTTATTTTTGGCCAAGCGAAGTAAAGGAGGTTGTTAAGTGAACAGGGTTAAGGTGTTTACTGACAGCACGGCTGACCTTTCTCATCAGCAGCTTGAGGCTTTGAATATCTCTGTGCTCCCCCTTTACGTGACCATGGGGGATAAGAGCTATCGAGATGGAGTGGACATAACCACTGCTCGGCTTTACGAGATGGTGGATGAGTTTCAGACTTTGCCCAAGACGGCCGCACCGCCGGTGGAAGATTTTGTTACCGCTTTTAAGCCTTGGGTAGACCAGGGCTATGACGTCATTTTTGTGGGTATTTCGTCCAAGCTGTCGGCCACCGTTCAAAATGCCCTGATTGCGGCCAATGAATTCGAGCCGGGCAGGGTGCACGTAGTGGATTCGCAGAACCTGTCTACCGGGATAGGGTTGCTGGCGGTAAAAGCGGCGGAGCTGGCCATGCAGGGGATGGGAACACAGGAGATTGTAGAAAGGGTAAATGCGCTGGTGCCCAAAGTGCGTACCAGTTTTGTAATAAGCACCCTTAAATACCTTCACATGGGAGGACGGTGCACATCGCTTCAGCTGATTGCTGGTACCATTTTAAAAATCAAGCCCCAGATTATAGTAAAGGATGGGGGAATGATAGTAGGAGAAAAGTACAGAGGCAAAGACAAGAAAGTACTGGATTCATTCTATGCTAGTCACGTAGGAGATGGGAAAAACGTTGACCTGGAGAGGATATTTGTGACCCATTCTGATTACCAGGAGGGAGCAGAATACCTTGCTGAAAAGCTGAAAAGCGAGCTGAACCCAAAAGAAGTGTGCATAACCTCCGCAGGAGCGGTTATATCAAGCCATTGTGGTCCCGGTACGGTAGGCATACTGTACCTGGAGAAATAGGATGGTGATGAGGGTGGCAAAAAGGGGTTTTCTTTGATGAAAATCCCTTTTTTGTTGTGTTCCAAGGATTTAATGGCGTTTATGGTAAAATGTGCAGCAGGGTGCTATAATACATATGTTAAGAGGTTTTAAATTTTCCATTTTTAGAAAGGGTGAGGTGCTGTGGATGAACTTAAAAAGTTGGACGAGTTCAAAAAAATTGTTGAGGGTAGCGATAATATAGTCTTCTTTGGCGGAGCGGGGGTCTCTACCGAGAGCAACATACCCGACTTCAGGAGTGCATCGGGCCTGTACAGCGCCAGCCAAAAGACATCATATCCGCCAGAGGTGATGCTGAGCCACAGCTTCTTTATCAAGCACCCCGAGGAGTTCTATGAGTTTTATAAGAGCAAGATGGTATACAGGGATGCAAAGCCCAACGTGGCACACATCGCTCTGGCAAAGCTTGAAGAGCAGGGGAAGCTCAAAGCGGTCATAACCCAGAATATAGATGGGCTGCATCAAGCAGCGGGAAGCAAAAACGTGCTGGAACTTCACGGCTCCATCCACAGGAATTATTGCATGAAATGCGGGCAGAATTACGACCTGGATTATGTGATGGACAGCAAGGAACTGGTTCCAAAATGCGAGAAGTGCGGTGGGATAGTCAGGCCGGACGTGGTCCTCTACGAGGAAAGCCTGGACATGGATGTATTGTATAGGTCCATACACTACGTTTCCAATGCAGATGTGCTGATAGTGGGAGGCACATCCCTCGTGGTATATCCCGCTGCCGGGCTGGTGGATTATTATAAAGGAGACAAGCTGATACTCATCAACAAGACGTCAACGCCTTATGATTATAAGGCCAACATCGTTATACACGACAGCATAGGCAAGGTATTGTCCTATGTCGTGGGATGACGTCAAAGACGCTCAAATTAAAGTAAACGCTGGAGAAGAGAGAAGCTCAAGGAGCGTTTAACGCTCACCAAGTATTGTAAGGGCGTTTTAAGCTACATGCCAATATCGTTTTGCAATAAAAACAAAAGGATGATATAATAGTATTCAAAACAGAACATATGTTCTGAAGTAGGAGGTTTGTAATGGGACAAACTTACGGAGTCAGCAGCATACAGGTACTGGAAGGCCTTGATGCCGTTCGCATGCGGCCGGGAATGTATATCGGTTCAACCGGCCAGCGGGGTCTTCATCATCTCCTTTGGGAGATTGTGGACAATGCAATCGACGAAGCGGCCAATGGCTTTGCATCCAGGATTTCAGTTATCATCCACGAGGATAACAGCGTAACGGTGGAGGATGACGGCAGAGGAATACCGGTGGACATACATCCGGCCCTGGGGATACCGGGGGTGCAGGTGGTGTTTACCCACCTCCACGCCGGTGGAAAGTTTAACAACCAAAATTACAGGTTTTCAGGCGGCTTGCACGGCGTAGGCGCATCGGTGGTGAACGCATTGTCGCGATGGCTGGAAGTGGAGGTAAAGAGGGACGGAAAGCTTTACCGGCAGAGGTTTGAGAGCGTATACGATCCGCAGCTTAAGAAAGTTGTTGCAGGCAAGCCCGTTACCCCCCTGGAGGTTGTAGGCGGCGCTACCGGCACGGGCACAAAGGTACGGTTTTTGCCGGATGATCGCATATTTGACGACGTGCGCATGAATGCCGATATCGTTTCAAGGCGGCTTAAGGAACTGGCCTATTTGAATGGCGGAGTGACCATAGAGTTTTGCGATGAACGGGTAAAGGATGCTAGCAGCAGGCGCTCTTTTTGTTATAATGGCGGTATCGTCGATTTTGTAAAGTATCTCAACGAGGACAAAAACGTGCTCCACAGCGATGTCATATATATAGAAGGTGAGAAGGAAGGCATATTCGTTCAGATTGCCATTCAGTATACCGACTCTTACACCGAGAGCATTTTCTCGTACGTGAACAACATTCCTACTACCGAGGGGGGTACACATGAAACGGGCTTTAAGTCGGCCCTCACCAAGGTGTTGAACGACTATGCCAGGAAGTACAATTATTTAAAGGATAAGGACCCCAATCTTTCGGGGGAGGACTTCCGTGAAGGCATTACCGCGGTTATCTCCCTCAAGATGAACAACGTACAGTTTGAAGGGCAGACCAAGACCAAGCTGGGCAACACCGAGGCAAGGGCGGCCATGGAGGCCATCGTCTCCGAGCAGCTGGGCCAATACCTTGAACAGCCGGCCAACGGCGAGACGGCGAAGCTGATCATAGAAAAGGCCATAAAAGCGGCCAAGGTCAGGGAAGCGGCCAGGAAGACCCGTGAAATTGAGCGAAAGAAGAGTAATCTGGAAGGAGCGCCCCTGGTTGGCAAGCTGGCCAGCTGTACCGGCAGGGACCCCAGATTAAACGAGCTGTTTATCGTGGAGGGCGAATCGGCCGGAGGCTCGGCCAAGCAGGGAAGGGACAGGAGGTTTCAGGCTATACTTCCCCTGCGTGGCAAGCCGCTTAACGCCGAGAAGAAGAGGCTGGATCAGGTGCTGAGCAATGAGGAGTTTGCCACCATCATCTCTGCACTGGGGACAGGCATTGGTGAGGATTTCAATATAGCCAACCTGAAATACCACAAGGTGATAATACTATCCGATGCCGACCAGGACGGGGCACACATACGGGCCATTTTGCTTACATTCTTTTTCCGCTACATGAAAGAGCTTATAACCAACGGCCATCTGTATATCGGCCTGCCGCCCTTGTACAGGGTTACCGATGGAAAGAGAGAGGAATACGTGTATAACGATGAGGAGCTCAAGAGAGTCGTAAAGGGCATGGGGAAGAGATATACCATACAGCGCTATAAGGGCTTGGGAGAGATGAACCCAGAGCAGCTGTGGGAGACCACAATGAATCCTCAAAAGAGGAAGATAATACAGGTGACGGTGGAGGATGCGGCCGAGGCCGACAGGCTGGTCACCATTTTGATGGGTGATAAGGTTCAGCCGCGAAAGGAATATATAAGCGCTTATGCCAATTTCAATAAAGTAGACGTTTTGCAAGAGATGGGAGTGTAGTTGAGGTATGGCATCGAAAAGGATGGATAACGAGTTTGTGCAGAATCAGGACAACGTGATTCAAAAACCCCTGGAAGAGGTCATGCATGAGTCCATCATCCCGTATGCCGAGTATGTCATTATGGAACGGGCGCTGCCCAGGGTGGAGGATGGGCTTAAGCCGGTGCAGCGGAGGATACTTTATACCATGTACGAGTTGGGCCTCACCCCTGATAAGCCACACCGTAAGTCGGCCAGAATCGTGGGCGATACCCTGGGTAAATACCACCCTCACGGCGATGCATCGGTGTACGAAGCAATGGTGAGGATGGCGCAGGATTTCAACATGAGGGCATTGCTGGTGGACGGGCACGGCAACTTTGGCTCCATCGATGGGGATACGGCTGCCGCCATGCGATATACCGAGGCGCGCCTCACGCCTCTGGCAATGGAGATGCTGAGGGACATCGATAAGGACACCGTCAAGTTCAGCTTGAACTTTGATGATACCCTGAAGGAGCCCGACATGCTGCCGGGGAGATTCCCCAATGTGCTGGTCAACGGGGCTTCGGGTATAGCCGTGGGCATGGCGACCAATATTCCTCCTCATAATCTGGGTGAGGCAATAGACGCGGTAATAGCTCAGATGGAAAACCCCGATATTTCGCTTGATGAGCTGCTCAAAATCATGCCGGGACCGGATTTCCCCACCGGTGGGATTATAATAGGTCAGGATGAGATAAAAAAGGCATATGAGACCGGGCACGGCAAGTTTTTCCTGAGGGCTAAGGTAGAGGTGGAAAATGCTCCGGGCGGAAAGAAGCTGCTGGTGATAAAGGAGCTGCCTTATCAGGTTAACAAGGCGGCGCTGCTGGAGAAGATTTTGAATTTGAGCGAGGAAAAAAAGGGCGTGCTCACCGGAATTGCTGACATTCGCGATGAATCGGACAGGCAGGGCATACGCGCCGTCATTGAGCTTAAAAAGGATGCCGACCCCGAGAAGGTGCTCAATTATCTCTATAAATACTCCGACCTGCAGGTGACGTTTGGGGTCAACATGGTGGTGATAGCCGACGGTAAGCCGCAGCAGCTGGGGCTTAAAGCAATTATAGATTACTACATTCGCCATCAAAAGGATGTGGTGACACGCCGCACCAGGTACGAATTGGACAAGGCCAAGGCACGGCAGCATATTCTGGAAGGGTTGATGGTGGCCATACAGAACATCGATGAGGTGATAGCTATTATCCGAGCATCTGAGAATCCCGGAAAAGCCAAGCAAAGGTTGATGGACAGGTTCAACTTGACCGATGTTCAGGCTCAGGCCATACTTGACATGAGGCTTCAAAAGCTTACCGGCCTTGAAATATCAAACCTCAAGAAGGAGTATGATGATTTAACCAAGCAGATACGGAAGCTTGAACAGATATTGTCCTCGGAGAAGGCTTTGATAAAGGTCATAAAGAAAGAATTGCTTGAGATAAAGGAAAAGTATGCGGATCCCCGCAGGACGGAGATAATTGAGGATATCAAAGAAGCCGAGATAAACGCCGAGGATTTGATACACGTGGAGGATGCCGTTATTACCCTTTCTCATAACCAGTATATAAAGAGGATTCCGGCCAAGTCGTACAGTCGCTCCAGCCGGGACGTCGAAAGCGTCGAAACCGGTGACGGGGATTATGTGGAGTTCGTAGTTGAATCGGCCACCGACCACAAAGTGCTCATATTTACCGATGCGGGCAACTGTTATACCTTATCCTGCAGCGCCATACCTGAAGGGAAGTGGCGTGACAGGGGCGTGCTGCTGCATACGCTGATAAGTTCCCTTGAGGGCGGGGAAAGGCCGGTGGCGGTGCTTTCTGTAAAAGAGTTTGCAGAGGGTGAGTATCTCCAGTTTTACACGGCTGCCGGCATGGTAAAGAGGACGCCGCTTGTCGAGTACGATGCCAAAAAGACTCGCATACAGGCTTGTGGGCTCAATGAAGGCGACAGGGTGGTAGCAGTCGAACTGACCCGCGGGGATAAAGACATCATGCTCATTACCAGTCAGGGGATGAGCATCCGTTTTCACGGCAGCGAAGTGCCAAGTGTAGGAAGGACTGCCAAGGGGGTTAAGGCCATAAGGCTTAAAGAAGACGATGCAGTGATCTTTGCCTGTGAGGTGGATGACGAAGGAGAAATTGTGGTGGTCACCGACAGGGGGTTCGTCAAGCGAACCCTTCTGGTGGATTACCAGCCACAGGGACGGGGCGGTGTCGGCTTTAAGACCATTCGGTTTGCCAAGAATAAATCCAACGGCAGCCATCTGGTTGCTGCCTTCTACGTAAAAGAGCCCTATGAAATCATACTGCAGCAGAAGGATGGCACGGTGAGCAGGGTGAGAACCGAATCCATTGCCATAACCGAAAGGGATGGGGCAGGAGAGGCGGCCGTACTGGTTTTGATGGACAACGAGGTGTGCGCAGCGTATAGGAATTATAAGGATTAGAAAGACAAAGGCAACACTTGCCAAAAATCTTTGTTTTATGTTAAAATTTACTGATGATAAAAAGGAATTTTTAACAAAATGTCGAATTTTCATATGTATAACTTAATTAACGTTGATTTTTGCTTTTAAGGAGAGGAGATGTTGTGTACGCATACAAATGGGACCAAGAAACGGGGGGCATATTGCTGACAAACGATATAGAAGAAGGATTGATGAAACAAGAAGTAAGGCCCGTTTTTTTTGAAGAGCTTGATTTGTTGGGATTTGACCGGTATTGGGAATACCCACGTGTAGAAGAGCCTTTATTGTGGGCATTAGGAGCGCGTAAATATTATTATTATGGTGAGCTTGTCGCGGAAACAGAAGGAGGGGGGATGTTTACATCTCCCCAATTGAAGATTTATAAAAAAGACCTTAAGCTTAAACCTGTAAATATTCAAGAAATGGTGAACAAAAATAATAATTTATTACAGGGGTTGATTCAAAAATCTCTTAAATTTATTTATCAAACATATAAACGCTACATTAAAGAAGTAGATATAGCAGCTGTTGCTTTTTCCGGGGGTAAAGATTCTTTGGTGTTACTTGACTTGGTACAAAGAGTTCTCGAGCCAAGTCAATTTGTTGTGGTTTTTAGCGATACTGGTATGGAAGTAAGTGATACGTATTTAGCGGTAGAAGAAGCAAAAAATCGTTGGCCTCATCTTTCTTTTTATATCGCAAAAAGTAATAAAGATGTTTTGACTACGTGGCATGAATTTGGGCCTCCTAGTAGAATTCATAGGTGGTGCTGTGTTGTGCATAAATCAGCACCTACCCTCATCTTATTGAGGAAAATAACAGGAAAACCAGCAGTGAGGGCGTTAATTTTTGATGGTGTTCGTCATGAAGAAAGTGTTGGTAGAATGACATATTTGTCGACTGCTTATGGTGAAAAGCACCAATTTCAGATTAATGCAAGACCTATATTATCATGGAATTCTTTTGAAGTTTTTCTTTATCTTTTTAGCCGTTCTTTAATGTTAAATAAAGTTTATCGCTTTGGAGCTACACGGGTTGGGTGTGTAGTTTGTCCTATGGCTTCAGAATGGAAAGAAGCGATAATTGGTTTGGCATATAAGGATGATGCAAAAAAATTTGTAAATGAATTACATGAGTATGCAATAAAAGCAGGAGTAAGAAGTGATAAAATTAATTCTTATTTGGAAAAGGGTAGTTGGAAAGGAAGGGCTGGAGGGCGTTTTCTAAGTAGCGAAGGAAAAAAGATATTTGAAGAAAAAGAAGGAGAGAACGTTATCTATAATTTATTAAATCCATCAGAAGAATGGATGAAATGGGCTAGAACGTTAGGAAAATTAGTGTTAAAAGGGGAAGGGAAAGGTTATATACAACGAAAAGATCTAACATTTCCTTTTCATCTGAAAAGAAATGAGAGTGAAGTTACTATTGTAATAGAAGGATTAGCTTATGCTGATCGCCATACATTACGAGATTTTCGTGCAGTAGCTTTGAAAAGTGCATATTGTACGCATTGTCAAAGTTGTCAAGTAGAATGTCCTATCGGAGCGTTAGAAATTAAAGAAAATGATGTGGTAATTTCTGAAAATTGTTCAGCTTGTGGTAGCTGTTTAAAAATTGGAGGTGGAGCATGCTTAACTGCAAATTCTTTGAGACCAGAAGGAGGGTTAATAATGTCAGATTCAAAAATAGAAAAACGTAATTTGAGAGATTATCGTTCGTTTGGATTACGTGAAGAATGGCTTAAAGAATTTTTTATTCATGGGAATGATTGGCATAAAAAAAGCGAATTAGGACCGGAGCAGATAGTATCAATGAGATTATGGTTGCACCATGCTGAACTCATTACAAAAAATACACAAAATTTTTGTCTTACTGATATTGCTAGTAAATTAATAAAAATTGGACCAGATAATTTACTGACATGGGCTGTTATTTGGACGAATCTTGTTCGTAATTCTGCAGTTTTAAGTTGGTATGTTACAATGGTGGAATGGGGAAGCATTATTAAGAAAGATGAGTTAATCGAATTGTTAGGAGAAAGTTTTGTACAGAGTAAACGAACTCGAGAGAATGCAATAAATGCATTATTGAATTTATTTGAGAGGAGTCCTCTAGGGAATTTAATGGGATTAGGTGAGATCTTAGTAGAAAAAGGAAAGAAAAAACAAATCTATAAAAAAGGATGGAGTGATCCTATTCCAGAAGCAATTCTTTATTCACTTTATAGGTATGCGGAAAAAACAGAGCGTTTTGAGTTAACTGTAAGTGAGTTGTATCAAGAAGGGATAGACGAAGGGCCTTATGTTCTATTTGGTATTGAACAGGAAAAATTGAAGGCTATTCTTCGTGGTCTAGCGACCAGAAATGACGGTTTTATTAAAGTGGATTTAGTAAAAGATTTAGATAATATTTTTCTTAATCGTGAACGTCGTTCTTTGGAGGTTCTTGAAAGTGTATAATTGGGCGTTAATGAAAGGTCTGGCGCGTCATCAGCATTTTGGTTTACGAAAAGAATGGCTTGATGATTATTTACAATATTGGCCTGAGTGGGAAGCAAACATTTCTTTGGGAAATAGACAAGTTGATTCTTTAAAGGTATGGTTAAAGACGACAGGACTAGAGAATAAATATGGGAAAGTTACTCCTTTAGGGCAGCTCCTCAGAAAGTATGGTACAAACTGGTTAAAGCTATGGGAATTAATATGGGTCAAAGTAGTTTTTAATTTTCCGACTGCTCGCTGGTATGTCCATCTTAGAGCTAGTAAGTGGACTACTACTGAGTTGAAAGTTTTACTAAAGAAAGATGTACCAAGGCTAAGTGAAAGGACTATTTCAAATGCCATTCAGGAAATCATAGGTTTATGTGAGCGAACACCTATAGGTGATGAATTAGGACAAGGAGAAGTAAGGTATGATAGAAGAAATAGGGTAGTGTGGCGTCGAGGATTTGAGCCTTGCGATGAAGCGATAATGATGGCTTTGGTTCATTTATTTCAAGAGACAAAATCAGAAAAACTTTCGCTACAATCTGATTTAAGCTGGCCATGGATTATATTTGGCTGTAAACGTGAAAAAGTATTGGAGAAGTTGTTATATATAAGACAAAATCTTTTTAGCATAACAGAGGAAAGTATAAGTTTAATTGGGGAAAAGGGGGAGGAAGAAGAAAAGTGGTTGAGTGGAAGTATTCTGATTACCTAACTGTAAGTGAAGATTTTATTCCAGTTTTTAATGAAGAAACGGATAGGGTACATAAAGGCAGTTGGAAAGCATTTATTCCTCATGAGCAAATGCGGGTTTTGTTGGAAAGGCTATGTGTGGCCTTAGATAGGGAGAAAAAGGATGAAATCAAATCATTTTGGCTCACAGGAGCTTACGGTACTGGAAAAACTTATGCTTCTTTTGTGATAAAACATATATTAGAAGATGATTTCGATGAAGTAGAAGAGTATTTCAATAAATATGACCGTATTGCATATTTATGGAATCGTTATAAGACGTTGAGAGAAAAAAACGGTAATTATGTAGTAGTATACCGTTCTGGTTCAGGTCATATTACTTCTGATCGACGTCTTCTTATGGAATTGCAGCAGAGTATTATTGAGAGATTGAGGCAGCTAGGATATGAAACTTATGTGCCCGGAATAATAGATCAAATGATAGAAAAGTTAATTGGGGAAAACAGTATAATAAGTTGGGAGAATCTTTTTGCGAAATACCGAGGGCTTTTTAGAACCGCAAGTGGTCCTGAGGATGTTATAGATTCTTTAATAAAAAGGGACTTTAAAGTAGGCGAAACAGTAGCTAAGATATTGGAAAATGAGAATATTGCTTTGGCTGATTCGCCGGCTGCTGTAAAAGAGTGGTTAAAAGAGGTTATAAGCCGAAATAACTTGGCAGGTATTGTATTCATTTGGGATGAATTTACTGAGTATTTCAATCATAATCGCAATGTAACTACTCTTCAGGAATTAGCTCATGCTACTCAAGAAATACCTTTTTATTTATTTCTGGTAACTCATAGAGCACTGAACCAATTTACTCAATTGGATGATGATAACCGTAAAAAATTACAGGATCGTTTTCATAACTATCGATTAGAGATGGAAGAAGTAACGGCTTATACTCTGTTAGGCAATGCCATAGATGTTATTCCTTATAAAATGAAAGAATGGGAGGATAAACGCGAAGCTTTATGGCAGCAAGTAGAACGGCTTTTTATGCATATTACATTGATAGGTGCTGACAGGTTAAGAAGAGATGAGCTTAAAAAACTAATACCTATACATCCTTATACAGCATTTATTTTGGCGCATATATCTAAATTTTACAGTTCTAGTCAAAGAACTATTTTCAATTTCTTAAAAAGTGATGAAGAAGGAGGATTTCAATGGTTTATTAAGAATTATCCTCATGGGGAACAGTACTATTGGCTTACTGTTGATTATCTGTGGCAGTATTTTTTTGAAAACAAAGATAATTTAATGGAATTAAATGAAACCTTAACCTATGTAATATCTTATTATGAAAATGTTAAAGATAAAATTGCTGATGAGGCTGAGTTAAAGGTATTAAGAGCTATTTTATTGATGATTGCGTTAAGTAAGCAACAAACGGAAGGGAACAAGCTTTACAGGCCTCTTTTGTCTAATTTGAAAATTGTGGTATTCAGGGGAGTTTTTTCTGAGAATCAAATAATAAGTATAATAAGGAAACTTGAAGAAAAAAGAATAATACTGATTTCTGATGTGGGCAATGATGATGTAGAGTTCCTCTTACCGGGAAGCAGGATTGACGACAATATATATAGAAAGTGGGAGAAGTGGGTTGAACAAAACAAGACTTTTGAAAAGGTCATTAAACAAACAACATATGAAAATGGCCTTAAATCTGATTTGGTAGAATTATTTTCATTTTCCGGAGCATCTAAACTGCGCTTTTGTTTACAATTTGTATCAGCTAATGAATTAAAAAGACGAGGAATTAATGCGATAACTGGATCCTATAAGCCGTATCAGATAGGAATAGTTTTTGTTGTCGGTTGTAATGAGGAAGATTTATACAATATAGAAGAAATAGCAGACCGCGTCTCCCAGGAATCGGGTTATTGTATAATAGTGAGCGAAAGGTCATTTGGGAATAAAAGATGGTCTGCTTGGTTACAGCATTGTATAAATGCGTATTGTTACGATGAGATGAAAGATGCTACTCAAAAAAGATATCATGAAAATGAAATGCAGAAGCTAGGTAAAGCCTGGTTAAATGAATTAATAGCTGGTGAATTTAAGATTTTCTTTAAAAATTTAAAATGGAGTAGAACTGGATTTAATGCAATTTATGAGATATTGGAAGAAATTAGAGATAATGTTTTCCCATATGGACCAGAAAAGATTAGTACTGTGAATACGCTTTATGATAGGGCATTTGGTGTTAGTGTTGCTAAAATTGGAGTGGGGGTATGTCAACCTTCTGGACCTTTTAAGATGGTAGTAGACAAATTAGTGGTTGAAGGGTTATGGGAAGCAAAAGATTTAGAAAATTATATTAATCATCCGTTGGGCAAAATGCAAAGAATTGTTGACGAATTTTTCCAACAAAATGATAAAAAGGTGAAAATTATTAGTCTCTGGTATAAATTACAAGAGCCGCCTGTTGGGCTTACGCCCTCTCCAATGGGACTCCTTATATTTGCTAGGTTAATGAAAAAATACATAGAAGGTTATTATCTATATGAAGGCAATAATCCTCATCCTCTAAATCCGGATAAACTTGCAGAAATATTGAATCAAGTAGTAAAAGAACAACGGGTGGCAGAGAACTATTATATTCATCATATGACACCTGAAGGAGAAGCTTTTTGTGAATTAGTGAGGTTTTTGTTTAATTTACCGCCGGAGAAGACTTCTTATCCAGAGGAAGCCAGAAAGAATATGCGTGAAAGGTTACAAGATTTAGGGTATCCTCTCTGGACTGTTATTTATGCACAGGAAACTGAAGATAAGAATTTGAGGAATGCTATCAATGTATTGCAGCGCATTTTGAGTTACGAGAAGGAAGAATTAAAAGATGAGGAGATGCGAGAAATAGTATCGATTGTAAAGCCGCAAGCTAAAAAGATAGCTTTGGCTATGGATCGAAATAAGATGGAACAGGGTATGAATAGATTTTTGGATGTTAATGAACCAGTGTTGCGTTCATTAAGTAATGAACTAAATATTAACTATGAGAATTTGCGTGCAAAGTTGCGCAAGTTGTTGGAGGAAGATGTTTATCTTTGGAAAGAAGAAAAGGTTAAAGAGAAGTTGCCGGAAGTTGTAGCTGAATTAGAATTAATTAGTGCTTTAAATCTACTCTGTGGGTGTAAGGCTAAAGAGGTTAACGAAGCAATATATTATTTCAAGGAAGTGTGGTTTAAAAGCAAGTTGCCACTTTCGTGTTTTAAGAAAGGTCAACAAATCGAGATTATACGGTGTATTGATTTCCTTGAAAACCTGATGAAACAACAGGAACAGGTTTATAAACTTATTAAAGATGAGGGTATAGTGGATGAGATTATCAAAAATTCTGATAAACTTAAAGAGATTTTACATGATAATATTTCCTTGATTATAAGCTTAGTTATAGAATATACGGGGCAAAGGATAAGTTTTGATGATGCTACGAAAATTTATAATTATTTACCAAACCTTTCATATAGAAGTGAGGCAGAAGTAAAAAATGAGATTGAAAGAACACTGTTGACCTTGAAACGTAATAAGGCTATTGAGGACTTAGAGAAAAAGTGGAAAGATATAACAGGTTCTTCTTCGCCAGAGAAATGGAGCGAGAGTAATAGGGTACCTATCCAATGGGTACTTTCTGACCAAGAATTTATAGAGTTCTTTAATAAATATAGGGATCGTCATCGTTTAAATAGAGAAGAAGTAGAAAAGATGATACAATTTCTTGAAGATAAACGCGATAATTTAAAGGTTTTAAATGATAAACCTTTCGTGTTGAAAAAATTTGTAGATATAGCAGCTGGAGAATATGCTTCTTTGGTAGAGGATAACATGGCTACAGCACTACAGGATTATGTTTATAATGAAATGGGATCTCGAATTGATTTATGGGTAATGCAACAGAATCGCGTTACGAATTTGGTCCGTAAGTGGATTAACGATAATTATCGAAATATTTTCTATCGACAAGTGGAAAGGATTTTAAATGCTGTTTCGCCAAATAAGTTAAAAGAAGTTATTCGCGAATTAACTGCTAATGATTCTTTAATTGGTATGAAGCTATTAACTGCTTTTAGCAAAAAAGAGGGTCGATGGCGATGAGAGAATCTTGTAAACTATTTAATACAGTGGAAGAGCTAATAAAATTTATGCGAGAGGAAAGGGGAAAAGCTGAAAGATACGCTACGCGTTTCATTTTGGTTGATGATTTAAAACAGTGGAGTAATTTAATTAACAAATTAAAATTTGAAGTAAATAAAGTAACTCTTCTTTCTCAGTATTGTGTGAGAGAAGATGTATTTCCCAGTCTCAAGGACATAATGGACGTCCTTGAGACTGGAAGTACAGATGAAAGCATACTTATTTTGCCTTTGGCTGAATATTTAAGATTGGACTGGGAAAATGCAGTAGATTTGCTCAATCAGATCGTAGAATGGTCAACTTTTAAGACAAAAAGAATTTATGTGCCGTTGTTTGCTGCAGAAGAAATGTTACATCGGGTGTTAAGTAATTTTGGACGATATCAGCAAGGACTTTTGCCTCATGTTTGGAAGTTAAAGGGTTGTGATATGTCAAAGTGCGAACTAACAATTGCTTCCTTTTCATTGCCTAAGATAAAAGATTATGTTTTTATCAAGGGAGTAAAGAAGTATTTCGCTCTCTGGGAAAAAGAGGGATATCCTAGAATATGGTTAATGACTTATTGGGCGCCTTACCTTTCTAATTCTTTGCAAGTTTATAACTTTTGTGTGGATATTTTCCCAGATGCTTTCTCTTTTATTAGTTCTTGGGAGGAAAAAATAAATGAAAAGTGGGGGACAAAAGAGCAATGGAACTGGCTTGTGGAAAACATAGATGAATCGAAGGATTTTGATACCTTATGTGGTCAAGTTTTAAATATGAAAAGCTATGATAGTAAAATTTTATTTTCACGGTGGGATATTTATAACCACAATGAACGTTGGTTAGCATGGCTATGGAGTAAATTGCGGGAGCAAAAAGGATCTTATTTATATGAAGTTTTACAGAAAACGGATAATGTTAGTGACTTAATTGAACAAGTATCTATAACTATTTTTTCATTATCTCCTTCAGTAGATTTTTGTTCGGAACGAAAAGAATTGCTTCAAATGTTGCAGGTAAATTCTATGCCAGTAAAGTTTTGGGATTTATATGAAAGTATTGATAGCGCGCTAATGAAGCTCAAAGTGCTCACTGATATCTCTGAGAGAGAAAGAGAGTGTGTGGTCCTTTGTGTTGGTGAGTTGTTAAAATCACAAAGAGATGAGACATGGAGTGAGTATTTAAGAGTTATTTTTCCTGATTTATGGAGGTACTTACAGAAAGTTGTATTTGAAGATCCATTTATAACTTCCTATTTTCATGTCTATAACCAGTGTAGAATAAAAGACGAGATGGATGATAGGCTAAAAGAATTAATGAACAGCTGGACGGAGGAGAAGTTTTGGAGTATTACTCCTCGACACAAGATATTGGAAGAACAAAGAGAGGATGGGGCAAAAGTTATTTGGGTGGATGCTATGGGTGTTGAATGGACAGGATTATTAGCATACGAAATTCAAGAGGAAGCAGGAGTAGAAGTGGATGTAAAAATAGGTCGTGCAGTTTTACCCAGCATTACAGAAGTTAACAGAGAATGGAAAGAAATGGATGAACATGTGGAACATGAGTTGGATAAAATTGCTCATGATTCCAATTATAATTTCCCCACGTCTTTCCTTAAAGCATTGAGCTTTATAAAGAAAGTAGCAAGAAAGGTAAAAGAGGAGCTTAACTTTTATCCTAAAGTAGTCATTACCTCAGATCATGGTCTTAGCAGATTTGCTCTATTTACTGAAGAGAAAGAGGATCTTCCACAGGATTTTGTAGCTGAAAGAGGAGGACGGTATGCTACATGTAAAGGAGTAAATGTCAATTATAATCAAGAAAAGAAATTTTTAATAAAGGACGAAAATATCATATGGCTAAACCACAATCGTTTTAAAGGTGCAAGCATTATTGGCGGTGAAGTACATGGAGGGGCTACACCTGAAGAATGTTTAGTGCCGATTATAGTTGTAAGTCGAGGAAAGAGAGAAATAAAGATTAAACTTTTAAATGAAGTAGTGGAACTGAATTATCGCCAAGAAGGATGGTTAATCATTGAATTTGATAGACCAATTATCAATCTAGAGTTGAGAGTACATGGTAAAACTTTTGTAGGAGAACGTGAATCCAACTTCAGATGGCAGGTGTTGATAAAAGGATTACCAGAGAGAACTTATGGTGCAGAAATCTGGGGATTTGCTCAAAAATTGGGAAGTATCACTTTTACTATAAAACGAAAGACAGGCATTGAGCAAAATGACTTAGGATTGTAGGTGATAATATGGATATGAGAGAAAATCTGGAAGAAAAAGTTAAAACCTATTTTTCTGACATGGTGATTTATAAAAATCCTCAGCAAAATAGTTTTTTTTCTGCAAAAAGTATACCTTCGTTCTTGAGAGATTGGATAATTATGCGTTTTGCTGATGAAACCGGGAAAATAGATTTAGAAGAAGTAACAGAATTCATAAAGAATAATTTACCTGGCCCAAATGACTGGGAAATGTTAAAAGGATTGATGGTTAAAGAAGGGAAAAGTGTACGTTTTTTAGCAAAGATACGTGTAGAGATTGATGTAAAGACAGGAGAAGGTTTATTTTCTTTACCTGGCTTAGGCTTTCCATCCCGTAAATATGAAGCAATAGTAAGTAATTATGTTTTAAGCAAATACAAAGAAGAATTATTGGGTCAAAATGAGACTTGGGGAGTGATTGAGTGTACATATGATAGGACTGGAATTAAAGGGAAAGAAGGTGCAATAGTTCTTACAGATTTTAAACCATTTCGTCCTTATAAAGTGGATGTGGATTATTATAGAGAGGTAAGAAAGGAATTTACTTTAGATGAATGGCTAGATGTATTATTGCAGGCTATAGATTATAACCCTAAGGGATTTCTAAATGAGAGACAAAAACTTACATTATTGAGTCGCCTTCTTCCTTTTGTTGAAAAGAGAGTGAATTTGATAGAACTTGCTCCTAAGGGGACAGGTAAATCTTATGTTATGTCACAGATTTCGAAATATGGTTGGTTAGTAAGTGGAGGAAGTATTTCTCGAGCGAAGCTTTTTTATGATATCAATAAACGCTTGCCTGGATTAGTGAGTAGATATGACTTTGTAGTGCTTGATGAGGTACAAACTATCAGTTTTCCCGATGTCAGTGAAATAGCTGGCGCGCTTAAGGGATATTTAGAATCAGGAGAATGTCGAGTAGGGAGCGAACGAGTTACTGGTAGTGCTGGTTTAGTGTTAATGGGTAATATACCTGGCGAGAAGATGGATGAGGATATCTACATGTTTTCAGATTTACCAGAAATATTCAGAGAAGGGGCTTTGCTTGATCGTTTTCACGGTTTTATTAAGGGGTGGGATGTACCGCGTCTGAAAGAAAATATGAAAGCAGAGGGTTGGGCGCTGAATGTTGAATATTTTTCGGAGATTTTACATGCTTTAAGAGAGGAACTTACTTTACCAGGGATTGTGGATGAAATTTTAGAAATCCCTCGTTCGGCAGATCATAGAGATACTACGGCTATAAAGAGAATTTGTTCGGGTTTCTTGAAGTTACTTTTCCCTCATGTACGCAATGAGGAAGATGTTAACCGTGAGGAGTTTGAGAAATATTGTTTGACTCCTGCAATGGAAATGCGCCGTATAATCAAAAAGCAATTACATTTAGTGGAGCCCAATGAATACGATGATACGGTTCCTGATATAAAGGTTAAAAAATGACTGAATAATAGGAGGAGATTATGAAAAACAAGAAAACGTGTTTTAATTGTGGACAATTGGTAGCAAAAGATGTAGTTGCTTTACATAAAAAGCTTTTCAGTGATAATGTGGATAGATTTTTTTGTCTACCATGTTTAGCTGATTATATGGAATGTTCAGAGGAAGATTTAAAAAGGCTAATAAAAGAATTAAAAGAAAGAGGTTGTGTTTATTTTAAATAAATTTCAAAAAATACAAGGCAGTCTGTACTAGACTGCCTTATGTTCGTTACCTCCGACAGACAAAGACTATTTTTTGTTTGCTATACAGTTCTCCGGTAGCACATTAAAACGGGCATACTTTTTAAAGGCCTCCCATAATTTTACATCAAAACAGATTGCGGTAATCTTACTATTTGCCATGTGGCTTAAAGTTAGGGCAGAGGAAAGATGGATGGCGTCAAATCCTCGCAGGGAATGAGTATAAGTCAGTTCTCCGGCCAGGTCTATCAGTTCGTCGGTAATCTCGATTTTAAAGTAGTTTTTCCAATCTTGCTTCAAGGTAACAACAATTTCATCATGTGTACCGATATCAATAAGTTTTTCGCGGCAGGCACGTGCAAAGGCGGAACGCGCTTCAGCATAGGCAACTTTAGAAGTGGCAACTATTAAAGAGTTCTGCACGGCCTCCCGGACCAGAGAAGTTCCTTCTTCGTTGATATACAGTTTGACCAAAGCGCTTGTATCAAGATATACGATCATCGTCTATCCTCCGATACAATATCGGAAATATTTCTTCCTTTGCTGACAGGATGAAGCATTGTCATTCCTCTAGGTTTTTTTCCGTTCCAGGAAGCGATTCCTTTGTCCAGCATTTCAATGATTCCCTGCGGAAGAAAATTATCTGCCGGTATCAATTTTGCAATGGGTTTTCCTCTGTCTGTTACATGTATTGTTTTACCGCTCTTAACCAGTTTCAAATAACGGCTCAAAGAATTTTTAAGCTGTCGTATGCCTACATATTCCATATTAGAGACACCTGGTTGTCTAAACCGTACAAAACTATACAAAAACATACAGTTTAGACAGCTGGGCTATTTGTAGTCCGCCCTTTCAGAGAGTGCTCACTCCCAGCAGGCGGTATTTAAGCACTCTCATAGCCCCTGCCCCAAGAAGCAGGAACTCGCGCCCTTACCCAGGTCTTCCCACTTGCCCTGTGTGTAATACTTCCTTCAGGACAGAGACATCCCTTAATACCCTCTCAGGGGAGAGTGGCGTCACCACCGCTACCTTGAGAACTCGCCAGAGTCTGTAGCTTTCGCTACAGGCACCAAGACTTGTTCCACCCAGTGGCCTTGATGCCTCCCCCGGCTCACTCCCAAGGCTTTGTATAAGCTTTTCAGCCCTCTCTATCTCCCTCAATTGTTTCTTCCTTAAATGTTTGTTCTTAACTGTATTCTTTACATGCTCTTTTATCTCCTCTAATTCATCAGCATCCAGACGCCCTAGAATAAGCATGTAGCCATCCGGAATCTGCTCTTTTAGTCCAAGCCCCCTCCTCGCTATCACATATGCCGCAGCTTCGTCCTTGCTTATCATATACTGCGGTGCATACTTCAACAGCCCTATCACCGATGTATAAGCAGGGTCAACCTCTATAACCTGTATACCCTTCCGCTGTGCTAAAAGCTTGAACTTATCCAAAAGCGACCGGTAGCCGAAATTGTGCCTTATCCTCCTTGATTTCCTCCCAGAAAAGTCTCCTCTTCTCCCTTTGTCCCTTATGTCCAATCTCTCGATTACTATTGCTTTCCCCTTCTCTTCTGCTAACCTCACTACCTCATGGGCATATTGCCATCTGTAATACTCTCGCTTATCTGAATTGCCGCTCGCAAGATGCGGCATCGGTATCTTGCCATAACTTACAAGCTGCCCATTTCCATCGCTTTCAGCCCACGCTATGTGGTCCGGATATGCATTGATGTCTATACCTATGACACCTCTTTCCTTTGTTACCACAACCTCCGGAAAGCCTTCTTCAATCGTAAAGCAGGCATATACCTTGCCGTCCTTAAGCTTTAACTCTACCGAATAAGGCTCTCCGCAAGTGCCTATCGCCTCAAGCAATCCCTCCCGGCTCTTGCCCCTCTTACACCCCGCCTGTATCCTGGCATATGCATACTTCCTTTCTCCTACGTTTATCCTAAGCCATGTACCATTTTCATCTGTCTCAATCCTCGTGTTTAGATTCCCTTTCTTGCTCCTGTCACCCCTTGAATAAAGATGGCCTTTCCTTCTCTCCTGCCACTTTTGTTTTAACTTCTTGTACGCTTTCCCGTTTATGTGCCTTTTCTTGAGCTTCTCAAACAAGCTCCTGCCACCAAAGATAACTTTCCTCGGATTTTCGTCTCTCTCCTTACAAGACTGAAGTACGCTCTTTGCCTTCATTATCGCATCATCTACATACCTCGAATTTAAATTGAAAACCCCTTTAAGTTCTCTTTTGAGTTCGTTTCTGCTTTTGCCTTCTAAAAGCCTGTTGTATGCGAATCTTACGCAGGATGACCACCTTCTCATAAGATCCAGCACTCTCTGCTCATCTTCCTCACTTTGAAAACCAAGTTTAGCCTGTATCGTTATCATGCTTTTTACCACCTCTTTGTCCGTAAATCCTGGCTGCAAATACTGGAGTTATTAGACCTTCCTTTTCCCAATTTATTAATGTACTTCTGCTTACATTATATGTACTTTTTGTATACTCAACAGCATCGATAATCACCCAATTTAAATTATATCATTTTATATTGTTTATCTCAACTGTTTTATACCTCCTTTGTAGCTATATTATATCCTAAATGTAGCTACATTACAAGAAAAAACTGAGGTTATTTCTTTGGTATTGCAAACATAGTTTGAAAGTGTTATTCTATTTACAAAAGTCTTGCTTTAATTTTAATGGGTTTAACGGTAGTACGGTTTAATAGTTTTATTTGGAATAAAAATTTAATAGCTGCTCATTGTTGCTGGTAAAGCGGTAGTACGGTAGGACGGTAGTGGCTTTTACCTTGTATTAGGGAGGGACAGCAAGTAGAAAAAGGCCAGGTGATCGCTAAAGTGGGCAGTACCGGTAGGAGCACGGGACCGCACTTGCATTTTGAAATAAGGATAAATGATGTACCGGTTGACCCTTTGAAATATATAACTATTGAATAGGGGGCGCCAGAATGGCAATTATAGGCAAAGGCGCATTCGTTTCAGGAGACATTACGGCAAGCAATGTATATATTTCTGGTGTAGCAGAAGGCAACGTGTACTGTTCTGGATTTTTAAGAATATTTTCAGAAGGCGTGCTTAAAGGAGACGTTCAGGCGCGTAGTTTTGCTGTCGATGAAGGTGCCTTCTTCAATGGGAAAATATCAATGAGTTATGGGAATAACCCGCAGAACGATATGGTTCCTCATGAAGTTAATGAATAATTGATTTCTCACATAAGTGTAACTTTTCACTTCTCATTGCTCCACTTGCATTTGTTCTACTTGACACAAACAAAGAAACATGTTAACATTGAAATGACTGAGGCATTTAAAGTATAGATGGGCGGTGAAGAGAGGTATATTAAATGACCAAAGGCCAGGTTGAAGCAAAAATAAGTGAGGCAGTAACTAAGTTTGAAAGGGAGTTTATGGGGCAAGGCCCAAAACAGATAAAGACTATAATTGTTGAAGACCTGATAATAATAAGATTAATAGGGTTTTTAAGTAAGTCAGAGCAAAAGCTGGCAGAAAATAATCAAGGAGTAGAATTAATTAAGAGAGTAAGGAGTACGTTATTTGAAAACGCCCGAGAGTATCTGGAAAGCTTAATCAAGGAAGTAATTGATGTGAATATAATAAGCACTCATTCTGATGTGAGCACAAAAACTGGCGAGAAAATCATTGTATTAACAGTGGACGAAAACTTAGAACAGAAATTTAATAAATAGCAATTGGAAGACCAATCGAAATCGAATTCTATATTGCATTAAATTTTATTCTGTGTTACAATGTATATCAGTTGTTAAACTTTAAAAATTTAATATTATGGTATAATTGGAAGACGGTCCGAAGGGTTATAAACCAGTCGGCACGTAAGCCAATATTTAGTGATTTGTATAAATCATTAAATATTGGCTTTTTTGTTTTTTGCTAATTATTAAGTAATTTTATTGACATTATTTTAATCAGTCACAGCAGATAAGCTTAATTTTATTCAGGGAGGATGAGTTGACTATGTTAAATAAAAGGGTTTGTTTATCTAGTGAAATTGACATTAATGACAAGGAATACTGCCAAAATGCCTCTGAACTTTTTAATAGTAGAAGCTTTTTTATCCTTCTCGAGAGGTTTAGTAACGCTATCATCAAAGAAAAACCAGAGTATTACGAGTTTCTAAATGTGTATTTTAATGATGAAGGATATATTGATATATGGCGTGTACCTCATCTGCTCGTGGATTTGATAGCAGGAAAATGTGAATATCATGCTGCTTTGTTAAATGACCAAGCATTCAGAATCAAGTTCATGAGTTTTATCGGAGAGTTTTACAATTATTGTTTAAAGAAAACCAATTTGCTTTTGGTTGAAAGCAATAATTTTACTGATTATAAAAGCAATATGTTTCATATAAGGAAAAACCAGTACTTGTATAATCTCATAGTAGAAACTTACTGCAAAGTCTACGAGATGCTTGACAGCTACGGAAAGGACCAAACTGAGAAAGAATGAGATAGCGGGCGATAAAGCAGAAAAGGTTTTGATTGTGCTTTGGTCATAGATAAAAAGCGAAGGCTGACAATCAGTATGGTAAAAACAACTCCCCTATTTGTCATTAACTTAGCGGCCTTGTGTATTGTTTTATGTGGAGGCCATTGTTCGATAAAAGCAACATACGAAATAGCACTATGTAGTAAGTTGGTGAAGGAGGAGTATTATGAGGCTGATATTACTTGGAGCACCTGGTGTTGGGAAAGGCACTCAAGCTACGTTGATTTCCAAAGCTCTTTCAATTCCCCATGTATCGACTGGCGATATGTTTAGATATCATATTTCTAATAATACGGATTTGGGGATGAAAGCGAAACAATACATTGAAAAGGGCATGTTGGTACCTGATGAGATAACAGTGGGAATGGTAGCAGATAGGCTAAAACAGGAAGATTGCCAGAATGGATTTGTGCTGGATGGCTTTCCGAGAACAATACAACAGGCTATATTTCTAGATAAAATTTTAAAAGACCTGAATATACAGCTGGATATGGTCATCAATATTACTTTAGATGACAGAAACATAATAAGCAGGTTATCGGGAAGGCGTATTTGCCCACGGTGCAATGCTGTCTATCATATTGAAGATAAGCCGCCGAAAAATGATGGAGTTTGTGATAATTGTAATGCTAAGTTAATCCAGAGAGAAGACGACAAAGAAGAAACAATTATAAGAAGATTACAGGTATATCACTCTCAAAGTGAACCTATACTGGAATATTACAAAAATAAGGTAAAAATAGTAAACATCGAAAGCCACAAATTGATTGAGGTTACTACAAAAAGAGTATTCGATGCGTTGGGAGTGGACTATAAAATGTTAAATATTTGTTAAATTTTACAATTTTTAGTTTTTAATTATTCTGTTCAATTAAAAAGCATGTAAGCATTGGAATGATTAGAGCATGTAAAGCAAGTATAAGGAGGGGAAGAAAGAGAGGTATGTTAAATGACGAAAGGTCAGATAGAAGCAAAGATAAGCGAAGCAGTGACCAAGTTTGAAAGGGAGTTTATGGGGCGAGGTCCCAAGCAGATAAAGACTATAATTGTTGAAGACCTGATAATAATACGCTTGATAGGTTTTTTAAGCAAGTCAGAGCAAAAGTTGGCAGAAAGCAATCACGGGGTAGAATTAATTAAAAGAGTAAGAAGTACGTTATTTGAAAACGCCCGAGAGTATCTAGAAAGCTTAATTAAGGAAGTAATCGATGTGAATATAATAAGCACTCATTCTGATGTGAGCACAAAAACTGGCGAAAAGATAATTATCATAACAGTTGATGAAGACTTAGAGAAGAGATTCCATAAGCAGTAGTTAGAATGCCGTTTATGGATAAGGAGTTAGGATAAGTTTATGATTTAAATGGTATATTAAGAGACTTATATACAAAAGTAAAGGAGTGGGGTAAATGAAAAAGGAGATACTGGCTAAATTCATATTAAACGAGGAGTTAAAATATGTACTAAGCGATAAGGAGGTAATAATACCAGACAGCAGAAGTGAATTAATAGAGCTTGCATTGGGCAAACAAGAAAATAGTGTTTTTGAAGTAGCTTATGATATACCGGGTAAAGGCAGAGTTGTTGAGGCCACTGTGGTACGATGTAAAAATGGTGCTGCGGTAAACTATACCGATGCGTACATGAGGAGAAGAGATCCGGATTGTATGGTGGTGGCTGATGATGGGGAGACTGATAAGCCAAGATACCGCGATAGATATGGAGAAGACTTTTCGGCTTTAAGACAAATGACTTTTGACTGGCTGAAAAGTCAAAATCTTATAGTTATGCCATTTATGGCAGGCGGAGAGAAGTATGGATATCCTGCTCTTCTTATTGCACCTGATAATGCAGGTTTTTTCGCTGCGGGGCTTGCAGATTTACAAGGGTTCATTCCCAAACATAGGATCCCAGACCAATTTAAACCCAGAGCTATCATATATTTAGCACCTCCATTTAGGCATACGCATTTTGGGGGTAAACAGGTAGTTGTCCATAACAGGTTAAAGGATGTGCATGAACTCTTTTCGTATAACCTTTATCCTGGGCCCAGTGCCAAAAAAGGGATATATGGTGTATTGCTAAACATTGGTGAGCAGGAGGGCTGGGTAACCCTTCATGCTTCAACGGTGAGAGCTGTGACGCCTTATGATAATATTATAACCATTATGCACGAAGGTGCCAGCGGTGGCGGGAAAAGCGAAATGATCGAACGCTTACACAGACAACCCGATGGGAGTATACTGCTTGGAGAAAATTTAAAAACTGGTGAAAAACTATTTATTGAATTAAAAGATGAGTGTGAACTTCAGCCCGTTACCGATGATATGGCATTATGCCACCCATCTTTCCAAGATGGGAATAAAAAGCTTATCGTTAAAGATGCTGAGCAAGGGTGGTTTTTGCGCATAAACCACATTACAAGGTACGGTACTGACCCTCTTTATGAGAAAATTACTATTCATCCGCCAGAGCCCCTAATATTCTTAAATCTTGACGGTGTGCCCGGAGCGACGTGCCTCATCTGGGAACATACTATGGATGCGCCCGGAAAGCCTTGCCCTAATCCTAGAGTAATAATGCCTAGGCGGTTTGTCCCTGGAGTAATTAACGACCCTGTAGAGGTAGATATAAGAAGCTTCGGCATAAGGACTCCAGCATGTACAAAAGAAAAGCCAACATATGGAATTATCGGATTATTCCACATTTTACCTCCAGCTCTTGCATGGTTATGGAGGTTGGTAGCGCCGCGGGGACACGATAACCCAAGCATTACTGATACTGTTGGAATGAGCAGTGAAGGTGTGGGTTCTTACTGGCCGTTTGCAACCGGAAAAATGGTTAACCATGCCAATCTCCTGTTGCGGCAGATTGTCGAGACGCCTAATACGCGATATATACTTGTTCCCAATCAGCATATAGGTGTTTACAAGGTTGGATTTATGCCACAATGGATTACAAGGGAGTATCTAGCACGACGTGGTAGTGCAAGGTTCAAGCCGGAACAGTTAGTTGAATCCAGGTGTGCACTTTTAGGATATTCGTTAAAAGCTGTTAAAGTAGAAGGGAAGTATATCCCCAAAGGACTTTTAGAAGTTAATCATCAGCCTGAGGTGGGGAATGAAGGCTACGATGCCGGGGCAAAAATATTAAATGATTTCTTCAAGAGAGAGCTTGCTAAATTTGTAACTCCTGAACTTGATCCATTGGGCAAGAAAATTATTGACTGTTGTATGAGCAATGGGACACTTAAGGATTATCTAGAGTTAATTCCCATGAGAATATAGATAAAAAACTTATAATAAATAAGCTAGCATTGAAGGATTAATGGATAGTGATACAAATTCAATATTTGAATGAAGAGAGTGAAAAAGATTTTGTTAAAAAGGTGACGTTATGATGAACAGCAAAAGAGGAGTTCTTCAGCCTCCAGCTAAAATAGGAATTATAGGTGGCGGACAACTGGGAAGAATGCTTACAATGGCAGCTAAGAGGATGGGGTATTTTGTGGTGATATTGGATCCCAATGTCGGTTCGCCTGCCGGACAAGTTGCGGATAAACAAATTGCCGCTTCATTTTCAGACCGACAAGCAATACGGAGACTAGCAGAATTGACCGATGTTGTCACTTATGAGTTTGAACATATAGATGCCGACATGTTATGCGAAATAGAGTCGGAGGGATATGCCGTGTATCCCTCCGCTACTACGTTAAAAAATATTCAAGATAAATACAGGCAAAAGACGTTGTTATCAAATGCAGGGTTACCGGTACCGGCTTTTTACAGAGTTAAAAACCGAGAGGATTTAATGCAAAAACTGGAAGATTTTGGTTTGCCGGTAATGTTAAAAACCTGTTCGGGCGGATATGACGGCAAGGGTAATTTTGTTATAAGGGAAAAATCAGATGTTGAAGCAGCATATAATGCACTTAAAAAAAATGATTTGATGTTGGAGAAATATATCGAATTTACAAAAGAATTATCCATAATAATTGCCAGGGATTTTAGCGGAGAAATAAAATATTATCCTGTTGTTGAAAATATTCATAAAGATAATATACTGAGAATAACAAAAGTACCCGCATATATAGATGATGTTCTTGAAGTTAAGATAAAAAGCATAGCACAAAAGATATTGAAAACTTTAAATGACGTTGGTGTATTTTGTATAGAGATGTTTCTTGATACAAGAGGGGATATTTATATAAATGAAATTGCTCCAAGACCTCACAATTCCGGGCACTACACAATAGAAGCCTGTGTGACTTCGCAATTCGAACAGTTAATAAGGATAATTACTGGAATGCCTCTTGGTTCTACAGAACTGCTTTCTCCTTGCGTGATGGTTAATATACTTGGGAATGATACAGTTTGCGGCAGATATACCTTTGAGGGAATCGAGAACGTGCTGGCGAAAGAGAAGGTATATCTTCACTTATACGGGAAATCTTCAACAGCTAATATGAGAAAACTTGGTCATATCACTGTTTTGGATGATTGTGTGAAAAAAGCTGAGGAAAAGGCATTGCAAGTACTTGAAAATATAAAGATTAAACCTTTATAAAAGTGTAAAAGGGGAGGAAAATGTAATGAATCGCGAAGATAAGATAGACTGTTCATCCGATAAAGTCGGAATAATAATGGGAAGCCGTTCGGATCTTCCCGTTATGAAAGAAGCTGCTAAAATACTTGAGGAGTTAGGGATTGATTATGAAATAAATATTGTATCGGCTCACAGAACCCCAGATGCCATGTATAATTATGCTAAAACAGCTGAAGAAAGAGGAATTAAAGTTATAATTGCAGGTGCTGGTGGTTCTGCACATTTGCCAGGTATGGTTGCTTCTTTGACCCATATTCCGGTAATTGGAGTTCCGATTAAATCACAGAATTTAGATGGCATAGATTCACTGTTATCTATAGTACAAATGCCGGCAGGAGTACCTGTGGCAACGGTATCTATCAACGGTGCAGAGAATGCAGGATTGCTTGCTGCCAGGATATTAAGCATTGGAGATTCCAGAATAAGAAGAAAATTAGCTTTATATAATGAAAGAGTAGACAAAACAATAATTCAGGAACTGAACGTCCATAATGAAAATGAATAAGGAGGTTTAGCTTTGGGAAAAGACTTAACGCGTCAGGAATTGTTGAATAGAGATTTAATATCATATAGTCCTAAGAGATGGCGTATAAATATTCCCTTTAAGGATTACAATTTAAGAGTCGAAGATATAGTTCCTGCATTATCCGGTGCAATAGGCAAAGTTGCGCTGGTGGCTGCATTTGCTGTGGCATGGGCCGAGGGATTCGGCATAAACGATCCTTCTTTTGTTGTTGAAAATGTCAGACTGGAGATAGTTATTGCAAGCATTTTTACGATTATATTTTGTGCTTTTTTTAATCCCTATGCCGGGCCTCCTGGTACCCTTGCTCCCCTTATACCGGTAGTGCCGGTAATGGTAGCTTCAGGAGTGCATCCTTTACCATTTAGCATTCTTGTTGGATTGGTGGGGCTTGTCATTTCAGCCTTTAAATATTTCAGCCAGATAATAAAAATTAATGGTCCGGGTACCAAGGGCGGTATAATACTGTTGTTTGGAATTCTTGGCATCAGCAGTTCATTAGATAATTTAAAATCTTGGACATATAGCAACGGAGCTCCTGAATTACTGCTGATTTTACTTTTTGCTTGCTTAATTTTATACATACTGTTAAGCAAATTCCAACTGAGATGGTTAATAATACCGGCATGTGCATTGGTTGCTCTGTTTGTATCAGGGTTGTATGGCCTGTATCCAGTGCTTAGAACTTCGATGGCGTTTCCAATAATGAATCCCAACATATGGTGGAATGAAAAATGGGGAATCGGGTGGGGAATAAATTTGGGAAATATTATTAAAGCATTACCCTTTGCCATGCTCGCAATAGTCATGTGGCCGCTTGATGCGCTGGCAGTTAAGACTATTCAGGAGACAAACTACCCTGAAGAAGCCAAAAAAGCGGTATTTGATATGAATTCCACCTATACATTGGTTTCGATACGGAACATTATTGGAGCAATTCTAGGTGGAGGGCAAATAGCAGCGGTGTGGAGAAGCTTTATGATACCGCTTGGGGTGGTAAAGAGGCCTATAGGAGGAAGCGCATTGATTTTGGGAATCATTGGCGTAGTATTTGGTATTTTAGGGGTGCCTATAGATATTGCCGTTTTTCCGCCTTTGTTATGGCTGGTTTTGATTTTCGGAGTATTTATACCGCTTTTAGAAATAGGGTTAAACACCGTAAAATCCATCCCAACCGCTCAAATAGCTTCTGTTTGTCTGATAACAGGAATCGCATTGAATCCCGTGTTGGGGTGGGTAGCCTCAATATTTGTTGAAAACTTCAAAATAATTGAAGACCCCGAAAATGATATGGAACTGTCAAGGAGAGATAAGGTAATTACGATAATAATAGTCTCAGTTACTATAATATCATATTTTTTAGCAAATGTACTTTAGTTGGTATTTTCGGGGCACATTTTTCCATATTACCCCACATGGCCATATTGTTCCTTTCTCTTTCCTATTTATGATTACTTTTATTAAGCCTATTAAGGCCATTCTTAAGGATGTCATAGCTCACTCCGCCTCATCTCAGGTTGTTTTAACCTGTACGGTATCTGCGCTCGTTTTATTATATATGCCTGCTTTTTATTGCTTCATTCCCAAATAATATAACCTTTTTTACGCTATTCTCTCGTTTTTTTTTTTTTGCCTTGTTTAATTTACAGTTTGATAAGACTAGTACTTTATTTTCAAATATATAAAAATAAACGAGAAGAACATCAAAATCATTAAACATATATCGTTAAACGACAGCTCAAACGATTTTACCTTATTAAGCAATTTGTATTTTTCTATGACTCCGAAATAGATAAAAACCCCTACTATAAGACAGAACATAAATATCAAGGTTTTTTCCATATACGAAAGCGGGTCTACCAGCAGGTATTGATTAAAAAGGAAGCCTATAAACTGTTTAGCGAAGATGCCCCCGACAAGGCACATAATGCCCATGCTCAGGACGGTAAGTTTTTGTACTGTGAGCACAGTTGAACATGCTTTACTCGTTTGCCCAAAAAATATTTTGGAATATTTTAAAAAGTATGTTATTGTTCCAATATTCACAAAAATAATTCCAAATTCCAGCAATGAGTCTTTTGCTCCATATGCAATCCAGTACTTGGACATGCTGCCGTTAAAAAATGGAGCACCGGTAATCCCAAGAATGGCCAATATCGCTGCGACAGAAACAGTAGGCATGCTTTTTAATGCTCCTCGTATCTCATATATATTTCGTGTACCGTATTGCTCGCTTATTATACCTGCCGTAAGGAAGAGTGTAGACTTAAAAATAGCATGATTGATTATATGATAAACAGCACCCCAAAAAGCCTGTTCGTTATTCATATTTAGTCCCATTACGATAAATCCGATTTGAGATACGGTGGAGTAAGCCAGTATAAGCTTTATATCTTTCTGGGAAATGGCAAGCATAAAACCAACAACTGCAGTTAAAAAGCCCAGCAGCAGAAAAAGATCGATTACATCAATAAAAGGCTCAAAAATCTTTTGAATCCTCAAAAACAGATAGACACCGTTTTTTACAAATAACCCGGATAATATTCCTGATATAATAGAAGGAGCACTGGGCGTAGCATGAGCCCTGGGCAGCCAGCTGAAAAGAGGCATAAGTGCAGTTTTTAAGCTCAGAGCCGTGATTATAAAAGCATAAGGCAGGATTAAGCTGCTCAAATCTTGCAAAAGATACATTCTTTCCTGCACAAGTGCAAAATCTAGAACGCCAAGCATTCTGTAAAGAATTGCTGTTCCAAACAGGAAAAACACCATGGCAACCAGATTGGTAAGCAGGTATATCATCCCATCATATATCGACTGCTTATCCTTCTGAAACATGATCAGTATGCTTACAACAACGGTAGACACTTCATATAATACAAAAACATTGAAAAAGTCATGGGAAACGAATATGCCTATTATTAAACCTTCCAGAATGAGAAACAACATCAAAAAAAGCCTGTTAACATAGGTGCTTTTAATATCAAAGATAAGCATGGACATAAACAGAACTGTGGTTAAAATTACCAGAACTGCCGCTATTAAATCCAGCTTAAGCGATATCCCGATGGTATTACTCCAGCCCCCTAGGTACTCCATGTATGTAGAAGTTTGAGAGCCTTTTAACCGTATGAAGTTGTGTATGGCTGCAAATATAAGCAACAACTGAAATACCATAGCAGCCTGTCTGGAATATTTACCGGATATTATAAACAATAGTGCGCCGAATATTATAGGAGACAATATGAGAATGTATAATGGTACCATCTATTTCACCCTTTTTTTCATAGCCTCTTCCCAATTTTCCGTACCATACTTGCGGTATAGATGAATATACATAGTCAAAGCTATAGCCGTAGAGCTTACTCCTATTACAATAGCAGTTATCATAAGTGCCTGGGGAAGCGGATCGGCCATCAGATGAGGCGAAACATCTCCAATCGGAGGAAGCGCCCCTGCTTTAAATCCGCATGAAATGAAGTACAGTATTACGGCCGTCTCCATGACCTCAAGGGATATTATTGACTTTACGATGTTTTTCTTGGCTATCAACCCATATAAGCCGATAAAAAATATTAAAAAACTTACGACTTCACCTGCAGACACTATTCATATCACCATCCTTTAATTTATACTGTGCATTGCTCAACGTCTCCAGCAAGCAATATGTCGCTATTACTTGCCTTCATAAAACATGAATCTGAAAAATATTATTGATATTCCGCAGCATACCTTAAATCCAATTAGAACATTCATAATAATAAAATACGTGGAATTGAAAAAGTCGGAGCTAAATCCCCACTGACTAAGGATAAACAATACAGGTACCGCAACGATGCATACGAAGAATATTTTTTCCAGTATTTGAAACAAGGCGATATCTATATCAAATAGCGGCATGGAGAGATATCGGATCATGAATACAGCGGCCAATATGGCTCCTCCTTGAAAGCCGCCTCCCGGAGTTAAATGCCCGTTTATGATAATATAAAATCCGTACAGCAATATAAAAGGATAAAGCGAACCGGTTATCATGGCTACAATTTCAGAATTGGTATTAGCCCTCTTACTATCCATCATACGTAACTATTCCTCACCTCTCCAAGAAAAATAAATAACAGCAATTACGCTGACAAGCAGCAGCAACGCTTCAAACAGCGTATCAAAAATCCGGTAATTGAGGTAAATTGCTGTTACAGCATTGCCCGCACCGGTATCCTGCTTAAAAAACCTTACATAATAATCCCACGCAGGTGTCCCGGTAAACTCAATAGCATTAACATAAGTGACTAATGTCCAAAAACACATGGCAAAGCACAAGACGCCTAATAGCACCTTGCGTTTATTTCCAAACAGGGTGCCTGACGAAAATTTATTATTTTCATTAATATGGTAAACCATAGCAGGCTTATATTTCTTAATGGCAATTAAATATAGAATAGTGGCTAAAGTGCTGCCTATTATGGCCTCTGCCAACGATACGTCAGGGGCTCCGTAAAAAATATATACAACAGCATTTATCAACGAAAAAATTCCTAAATATATTATTGCCGTCCTTAATTGTCTTGCCTTGACGGACAATAATGCAAATACCATCATTGCGGCGAGAAAAATCTTTACAATCATAGCTTCTCGGACTTCTCCTTCTTAATCTTATAGCCACTATTATATGCAGATCGGGCTATTGAATGGGTTGAAAGCGGATTGGTTATAACAAACAACACCATTACTATAAGCACTTTTAAACTGAAAAAATTTAAACCCGATTTTACGATAATACCCAGCATCAATGTAATCAGTCCTACGGTATCCACTTTTGAGGATATCAAAATGCGGGGATAAAAATCTTTGAATCTAAAAAGTCCATACACCCCTGAAAATATAAAAGCCAAACCCACAACCATCAGGATGTTGCCAATCAATTCCCTCATAGCTCACCTCGTTTTTCAACAAATCTTGAAATCATCACAATCCCAACAAAGCCAAACAGCGCGTATATGATAGTGATGTCCAGCAAATATGATTTGTTGACTAAAAAAGCAAATACCACAATAGCCATTACGATTTTTGAAGACAGCAAATTCAACCCTAAAATTCTGTCCCACATAGTAGGACCCAAAACAGCCCTGACAAGAGAAGCTATCCCCAAAATCGCTAATATCATGAGAACGATGTTCTCAAAACTCATTAATTCTCTCCTTTCAAACGGTTCTCAAATTTAACCTTTATGCTTTGCTGCAACAAATTTTGACCATCTTCAGGGCAATTCAAGCACAACACCTTGAGCTTTTTTCCATTTTTATCGACGGTTACAGTTCCAGGAGTCAGGGTAATTGAATTGGCAAGAATACAGAGCAGAAAGTCGTTATCTAGCCCACTTTCATATTCAATAATTCCAACATTAATTTTATGAGTAAGCATCCTGTAAATAGCGGTAAACCCGGATATATAAATTTGAACAAATAGATAGGCAAGGTATTTTATAAAGTTTCTTAGGCTAAAAATATAGAGTTTTTTATAGTCCTGCTTAAGTAAATATTTTTCAGTATAAAGTATTGCAATAAAACTCAAAACAGTACCAGAAACGACCTGGATAAAAGTAATTTTTTCATTAATTACAACCCAAAATACCGTAAGGATTATAATAACTTCTATATAATGCAAGAATTTTCTTAAAATCACAACATCTCATCACTCCACACACCGATAAATCTTTTCCTTTTAAAAGGATAACATACTTCTTTATCTTTGTAAAGGGAGTATAAAACAGTTGAGATGAACAATATAAAAAGAGGGATTAACACCTTTTTCTGATATGAAAGAAGATGAGCTGCCGTGGTTGTCCACGCCGTTCATGAGTCAATATGTGAAAAAGAAATGGGTTAAAAGGCTTAATAACGGAGATGTCATTATTATAATCAGCACTAGAGACCTTGGTGATGATAAAGAGCAATATGAGGAATATGTAATGGAAAATGTTCGGGATTTTGCTGACAGCCTGGGAGCTAGATCAAGCATTGAAATCAATTCTCGTTATACAAGAATTGTTGTGGCTAAAGGTTACTTGGAGACCATTGTGGATGCGATTCTACGTGGAGAAACAGGACACTGGCTTGAGGACGATGAAGCAAATATAATATTTCCGTCCCCACCAGGTGATAGCAACACACAGGATAAGCCTGGCGGTGAAGAAACAGATTTGTGACTATTTTGTCCTTGGACTTTTTCTGACGTGCTTATATTTAGGTGTGAGCAAACTTTCGAGCGTGAAAACTAATTAACATTTTGTGGTTTGCCAAAAAACAAGGGTAATAAAGCACTGCTTTTCTGAACTAGGGTTTTATTTTTTAGAGAAACGGGGTAGCGCGAGGGGGCAGTAATCCACCTTAATTTATGGAGGGGGATACACTGTCTCTCACGTTCTAGTATTTACAACTGTTTCGCGATATGTTACCCTAATTAAAGGTGGTGAAAATATGAAAGAATTACACCGATTAAAAAGAAATGATCAGAAAGTGGAAACATTAGAGGATATTGTAAAGGTTTTAAAAGCACACGGGAAAGAAGTGGCAGAAAAATATGGAATAAAGAGCATTAGAATTTTTGGCTCTTATACGGAAGGAAAACAGAGGGAAACAAGCGATGTTGATTTGATAGTTGTTTTTGAAAAAACACCTTCTCTTATTGAACTTATCCGGATTGAAGAAGAGCTTGGGGAAATGCTTGGTGTAAAGGTGGATTTACTAACAGATGAAGCCATAAGTCCTTTTATCAAACCTTATATAAGGGAAGTTGAGGTATTGCTATGAAAAAGGTTGAACCTTATCTTAAGCATATTTTACAGATGGTATACTCAAAATTGAATACGACAGGACAGATGACGGAGAGTATGTTATCACAAATATTGTGTATAATGAAGATTTTATTCTTGATGGATTGGATGGGCAAACATGCTACAGAATACATGAAGTGGATTATGTGGATTAAATAAAGTTATAAATGCCAAAACAAGAATAATAACAATAACGATTGAGGGTAAAGAAATAAAAGGTAGAGTAAAAATTGGGGGGCAACAAAAACAGAGTATGCCTAACAATCCGTCGAAGGAAGCAATTATAACCTACTATGCAATAGATAGAGCAGGAGGCTGAATAAAACACATGTTCAGCTCCTGCTCTTTTTTTGTCATATATTTTGATACAATGCAATAAATTAATAGCAAGGTGTTATAAGCGAGGTGCTGTACATGAGGGTCATATACGTATCCAGAATACAGGCCATACGTACGCTTGTGGTGCTTGTGCTGGTTATAATCTCCATAATATACACTCAGACCACACAGTATGACGTCATAAGCGTGTTTTTAAACACCAAGAGGGAACTGCCTATATACTCGGTAGAGACCGATGAGAAAAAGATTGCCATTTCCTTTGACGCGGCATGGGGTGCCGAATACACCGATGAGATTCTGGATATATTGAAAAAGAGGAACATCAAGACCACATTTTTCCTTGTGGGGTTCTGGGTTGACAAGTACCCCGAAAAGGTAAAGAGGATTGCCTCTGAAGGGCACGAGATAGGGAATCATTCCACCACCCACCCACACATGTCCCAGCTAAGCAGCCAGCAAATTCGGATGGAAATTGAGACTACGCAGAAGAAGATAGAGGAGCTGGCAGGTGAGCGGGCGGTTAAGCTTTTTAGGCCGCCTTTTGGGGACTACAACGACAGGCTTATCCTGACCTGCAGGGAGATGGGCTACTATCCAATACAGTGGGATGTGGACTCGCTTGACTGGAAGGAATACGGCGTTGAGCACATGTTCAATCAGGTAACCAAGAAGGTGCGCAACGGCTCAATCGTGCTGTTCCACAACAACGCCAAATACATCGTACAGGCGCTTCCTCTAATTCTGGATCACCTTCTCAAGGAAGGCTATACCATCGTTCCGGTATCGGAGCTTATTTACAAGGACAATTACTATATAGATCACACGGGCCGCCAGAGGAAAATAGGCACATGAAGGGCGAATAAAATGTCCATCAGTTGAATAGCTATAATTTAGATAATGTTGATGTGCTGTTACCGGATTGAAGTGCAAAACGTTATGGATGAAATGATTCTAGGAAGGGAGAGGGATAAAATGGTGGAACACACTTCAGAAAACAACCAGGTTTTGGTGGCCGGCAAAGTAGACTCCCCGCCCACCTTTGCGCACGAGATATACGGCGAAGGTTTTTATAACTTCACTCTGGCGGTGCCCAGGTTGAGCGGATACATTGACCTTTTGCCTGTTACGGTTTCTGAAAGGCTAATCGATATTAGCAAACTCTCTGTGGGTACCGAAGTTGTGGTGACGGGGCAGTTCCGGTCATATAATAAATACCTGGAAGGTAAAAACAGGTTGATACTTACGGTGTTTGCCAAGGACATAGCCACGAAGGACCAAGAGATAAAAAATCCAAACCAGATTTATCTTGATGGGTATATATGTAAACCACCGGTTTATAGGACGACGCCGCTTAACCGGGAGATAGCCGATGTGTTGCTGGCCGTCAACAGGCCCTACAATAAATCGGATTATATTCCTGTTATAATGTGGGGGAGAAATGCGCGGTTTTCACAGAATCTGGCGGTGGGTCAGCGCATCAGGATATGGGGCAGGATCCAGAGCCGGCCTTACCAGAAAAAGCTGCCCAGCGGTGAAATACAGGACAGGATAGCTTATGAGGTATCGGTTTCAAAACTTCAACTGGTAAACGAGTGAAATAAAGTGTCTTCGGACACTTTATTTCTTTTCTGAGCTTACATATTGTGCTAAAATAAAAAAGAAGAACCCTTATTGTTCGGGTTCTTCTTGAGTATTGCTTGTAGGAGCAGGTATAAGCAACCGTTGACCGGGATAAATCAGATCAGGGCGTGGAATGTTGTTAAGGCGAATCAAGGCATCCAGCGGCACGTTAAACTTTTCCGCGATGCTGTAGAGGGTATCTCCAGGCCGTACGATGTATACCTTACCGCCCGGTGGTGGCTTTGGGGGTTCCACGCCTGGTATGAATATCCTTTGGCCGGGATAAATGATGTATGGAGGCGGGATCTGGTTTACCCTTATGAGTTCGGTCAGTGATACGTTGTATCTCTGCGCAATCCTGTACAGCGTATCACCAGGCTGCACGATGTAGTAGAATCCTTTTTCGGGTGGGACGGGCTCTTCGGGGATTTCCAGCAGCTGTCCTGGATAGATCAGGTTGGGATTGGGAATGTTGTTTGCGGCGAGAATGGCTTCTACCGTGGTGTTGAATTTCCGTGCGATCTTGTAGAGGGTATCGCCTGGCTGTACTATGTATGTCATCAACTTTCCCTCCTTTAGGCGCTGTATTATTATATCTATATGCGGTATGGCGGGAATATGTTACTGTTTTTTTGTGAAATATGAGTGCCTGAAGCTTCTGCCTCTTTTCTGTAAGACGGAGCATGGGCTGCATACGTGACGTGTGATGGTGCACTACGATAATGGTGTTGTGACATCGATGGAAATGTCACTGAACCTGAGGCTGTTCCAAATACCGCCTGTTGGGGTGGGACAGCCTTAAATGGCGGACTACAAATACCCCAACCTTCTAAACTGGTGCGGCTGTTGCACCGTTTAGATGAACGGGCCAGGGAAATGGAATATCGTTCTAAAATCAAGGATGAACTGGTTGACCAGTTGTTTAAGGCCATATTGAGCCTTGAGACCATGGAGGAATGCTACCGCTTTTTTGAGGACCTGTGTACCATAAGCGAGATCAAATCCCTGGCACAGAGGTTGGAGGTGGCCAGGATGCTCAAAGAGAAGAAGACCTACAGCGAGATAGCTGAGAAGACGGGGGCCAGTACCGCTACCATAAGCCGGGTAAACAGGTTTTTGCTTTACGGATCCGATGGATATAATATCGTGCTGGACAGGATATCCAAAAAGCAATCAAGATAAAAAGCGGGTGAAGGTTTTATGTCAGAGGATATGAAAAGCAGATTTCGTGCGCTGAGGGATAAGATAATCGAGCTGCAGTACCGGCATTTGAACGAGATGCAGAGGAAGGCGGTGCTGACCACACAGGGGCCTCTGCTGGTGCTGGCAGGTGCCGGTTCGGGCAAAACGACGGTGCTGGTAAATAGAATTGCACACCTGCTTAAGTTCGGCTGTGCTTACGGGAGCGACTATGTGCCAAAAGACTTGACGCTCCAGGATATTGCTTATATGGAGGAATATATAGACCGATGCCAGGACAGCGGTGCGGTAATTCCACTGCCAGAGCGCCTTTTTGCGCTGCTGCGCTACCGGGTTGCTTTTCCGGGCAGCATACTGGCCATTACCTTTACAAATAAAGCGGCGAAAGAAATGAAAGAAAGAATAGTTCAGCTGGTGGGGGAAGCGGCCTATGACATATGGGTCAGTACCTTTCATTCCACCTGTGTGAGGATACTCAGGCGGGAAATCGATAAGATAGGGTATTCTCGAAATTTCGTTATATACGACGATTCCGACCAGTTGACGGTGGTCAAGGATTGCATCAAGGAACTTAATCTCAACGAGAAATACTATGACCCCAAAGAGATCAGAAATTTGATAAGCCGCCTCAAGGACCAGATGGAGGGGCCGAGGGAATACATGGACGGGGTAAGGGGGCAGTTCAGGGAAGAGAATATAGGCCGCATATATCAGCTTTACGAGACCAAGCTTAAAAAGAATAACGCCCTGGATTTCGGTGATCTCATAAACAAGACCGTAGAGCTGTTTCGCTTGAGGCCGGATGTACTGGATTACTATCAGAAGAAATTCCAGTATATACTGGTTGACGAATATCAGGACACCAATATGGCCCAGTACATGCTTATAAAGATGCTTTCGGAGTTTCATGGGAATGTCTGTGCGGTGGGAGATGATGACCAGGCAATTTACGGCTGGCGAGGTGCCGATATAAGAAACATACTGGAATTCGAGAGGGATTTCCCTAGCGCTACCGTCATCAAGCTGGAGGAGAATTATCGCTCATCCCAGACCATACTGGATGCGGCCAACAGCGTCATTCAGAATAATAGAGGTCGAAAGCCCAAGAGGCTGTGGACCCAGCGCAAGCAGGGCGACAAGGTGCGTATATACCAGGCATACGACGAACACGACGAGGCTGATTTCATATGCCGCCAGATCAAGGATTTGATGCAGCAAGAGGGGCGCAAAGCAGGAGAGTTTGCGGTGCTGTACCGCGTGAACGCGCAGTCCCGCGTGCTGGAAGAGGCCATGATAAAATACGGCATTCCCTACCGGATATACAAGGGGTTGCGGTTTTACGACCGCAAAGAGATAAAGGATGTGATTGCGTACCTGCGCGTCATTGTAAATCCGGCCGATGACGTGAGCTTGAAACGCATAATAAACGTTCCCAAAAGGGGTATAGGGCCTGCAACGATAGAAGCGCTTGAGAGAGCGGCGGCAGAGATGGAGGAAAGCATATTTGGCGTTGCTATAGACCTTGATAAAAATGGAGTGCTTTCGGGCAGGGCTGCTGCCAGCGTGAAGGCGTTTGTCGACCTCATAATGCGGCTTATAGCCTTGAAGGATACCATGGGCATAGTGGATTTTGTCCACACGGTGCTGGAAGAGACGGGATACCGTAGCGAACTGGAAAGAGAAGGCACAATGGATGCCCTGGCCCGTTTGGAGAATATAAAGGAGTTTATCTCGGCTGCCACGGAATTTGAAGAGGCCAACCAGGGGGCTAACCTGGTGGACTTCCTGGAAAACATCGCGCTGGTGTCCGACGTTGACCAGGTGGGAGAGGACGAATCGGCTGTGGTGCTCATGACGCTGCACAGCGCCAAGGGACTGGAGTTCCCGGTGGTCTTTATGGCGGGCTTAGAGGAGGGGCTGTTCCCTCTTGCCAGGTCGGTGGACAATCCGGATGAGCTGGAAGAGGAACGCAGGCTGTGTTACGTGGGCCTTACCCGGGCTAAGCAGCGACTTTATCTATCCTATGCCCGAAACAGGACCCTTTACGGCAGTTCGATGCTAAGCATGCCCTCCCGGTTTATAAGCGAGATCCCTGAAGAGTTGGTGGAGCCGGTCGCCAAAGGGTATGCATTGGGGTTTGGCGATTTTGGCGTTAAAAAGGGTACAAGCGTTGACCCGGTTGTCAGCTTTAACCTGCCCGGGAAGGTGACAAAGGAGAAAACCGGCCCATCTCCCAGGTTTGCACTGGGGGACAAGGTTCTTCACCAGCGATTTGGCGTGGGGACGGTAGTTGCCATGGACGGTGAAGGCGATGACATGAAGATTCAGATCGCTTTTGAACAGGGTGGCATTAAGAAATTTATGGCCAACCTGGCCCCACTTAAAAAGCTTTAATGGTAAGACGAAATAATTTTAGCTTTAAGATGGTGTGGTGGTGTGTATGGATATCAAGCAAGCAAGGGAAGAGATTGAAAAGCTCAGGGAAGAGATAAGGAAGCACGACTATTACTATTATGTCCTGGACCAGCCGGTTATATCGGACGATGAGTATGATGCCCTGATGAGGCGCCTGATGTGGCTGGAGCAGGTGTTCCCCGAACTTGTGACCCCCGACTCGCCTACTCAGAGGGTGGGTGGACAACCCTTAAAGGCGTTTGGTACGGTGCAGCACAGGGTACCCATGCTCAGCCTGGCCAACGCTTTCAGCGAAGGGGAGCTTAAAGACTTTGACCGCCGAGTGAGAAATGCTGTGGGTGACGACGTTGAGTATGTAGTCGAATACAAGATAGACGGGCTGTCAGTTGCCCTGTGGTATGAAAACGGGGTGTTTGTACGCGGAGCTACACGAGGGGATGGATACACGGGCGAGGATGTAACCGAAAACTTAAAGACCATAAGGAGCGTCCCGCTAAAGCTCAACAAGCCCTTTACCCTTGAGGTGAGGGGCGAGGTCTTTATGTCCAAAAAGGATTTTGAGGCCCTAAATGAGCAGCGGCGCGAGCAGGGGCAGCCTTTATTTGCCAATCCGAGGAATGCCGCGGCAGGGTCTTTAAGACAGCTTGACCCCCGTGTGACGGCTTCCAGGCCTTTGGACATCTTCATATTTAACCTTCAGTACATAGAGGATGGTCAAATGCCGGAAACCCATTGTGATGCCATTGAGCTGCTGCGCGAGATAGGGTTTAAGGTCTCACCTGTTTTATGCCGTTCACGGCATATAGATGATGTCATCGACGTGTGCCTTGAGTGGCATGAAAAGAGGCATTTGCTGTGGTTTGACATCGATGGCCTCGTGATAAAGGTCAACAATTTGAGGCAGAGGGATATGCTGGGGGCCACCACCAAAAATCCCAGATGGGCCATTGCCTACAAGTTCCCTGCCGAACAAAAGGAGACGGTGATACGCGATATAATCGTGCAGGTGGGAAGAACGGGCGTTTTGACCCCTACTGCGGTGTTTGACCCGGTGCCGGTGGGAGGCTCTATAGTCTCACGGGCTACCCTTCACAATGAAGATTATATAAAGGAAAAGGACATACGTATCGGGGATACCGTGATCATCCGAAAGGCCGGGGATGTGATACCCGAGGTGGTGGAGGTTGTAAAGGAGAAGAGGACCGGCAACGAAAAACCTTTTGTAATGCCAAAGCGCTGCCCGGTATGCGGTGCCGATGTCATACGCCTTGAAGGTGAAGTAGCAGTGAGGTGTACAGGAAACGCCTGTCCGGCCCAGATTAAACGCCTCGTGATCCATTTTGCCTCCAGGGATGCCATGGATATACAGGGCATGGGCCCGGCCTTGGTAAATCAATTGATTGATAGAGGGATCATCAAAGATGTGTCTGACCTGTACTATTTGAAATATGAGGATTTAATAGGCATCGACAGGATGGGCGACAAATCTGTTAGAAACCTTTTAGGGGCCATTGAACAGAGCAAGGATAGGGGATTGGCGCGGTTGCTGTTTGGCTTGGGCATCCCCCTGGTGGGCGCAAGAGCAGCTCAGCTGATAGCGCAGCACTTTGGCCACATCGATAGGATAATGAGGGCAAAGAAAGAGGACTTCCTGGAGATTGAGGAGATAGGAAACAAGATCGCTGAAAGCATAGTGGCTTTCTTTAATGAGGAACAAAACGTAAGAATTATAGAAAAGCTCAAGGCTGCTGGAGTATTGATGGAGCAGCCGGGTTCGTCGCTTCGCGACGAGTCGCTAAAAGGGTTGACATTCGTTTTGACCGGTACTTTGAGCAGCTATACGCGCGAGGAGGCCACACGGCTTATTGAGGAGAGGGGCGGAAAAGTTTCAAGCAGCGTGAGCAAGAAGACCAATTACGTGGTGGTGGGCGAAAATCCTGGGAGCAAGCTGGAAAAAGCACGGGCTCTGGGCATTACTATACTCAATGAAGAAGAGTTCAAACAGCTGCTGGGCATAAAATAGTCCTAATTTACTATCTTTGAATTATTGATTTTTTGACAAATTTGTGTTTAAATATGAGAGAACAATGGTAAATTTGTCATTTCTTGTTTCATTATCCGCAACAATAAATTGAAGCAGGGGAAGGGGGTGAAGTGTTGGGTAGACGAGTTTTGGCATGTTTGTTGGTTGTACTCATGCTATCAGCACTACTCCCACAGCAAGCTTCGGGGGCTACTCTGTTGAGGCGAGGTAGCCGCGGCGCGGCTGTTCAGCAGCTTCAGCAGCAGCTCATTAAGCTGGGTTTTTTGCAGGGTAGTGCTGATGGTATTTTTGGGCCTCAAACCGAAGCAGCTGTCAGGAGCTTCCAAAAAGCCTACGGTCTGAAACAGGATGGCATAGCCGGTCCGGCAACGCTGGGCAAGCTAGTGGAGGTTTTATCCGGCTCTACAGGAAGCAGTGGCTCATCATCTGCACCTGCACCAGAGCCGCCGTCGCGAAGCGAAAGCTCAAGCGCCCCAATCACCACGACGTTGAGGCTTGGCAGCAGGGGAAGCCAGGTTGTGACGCTGCAGAGGCGGCTCAACGAGCTGGGGTACAACTGTGGAGTGGCGGATGGTATATTCGGTTCCAGGACGCGCCAGGCAGTGATGGCCTTCCAGAGGGACAATGGCCTAGCAGTGGACGGTATTGTAGGGCCAAAGACCATTGCTAAGCTGTTTGCAGTGAGTAATCCACCACAGAATCGAAATCCTGAACCGTCTGCACCGCCTTCTAGTGGCGAACAACCCAGTAGAGGTGACGAAAGTAGTAATCAGAATACCACACCACCCATTACCACGACGCTTAAGCTTGGCAGCAGAGGGGATCAGGTAGTGACGCTGCAGAAGCGGCTCAACGAGCTGGGATACAATTGCGGAGTGGCGGATGGTATATTCGGTTCCAGGACGCGCCAGGCGGTAATGGCTTTCCAGAGGGACAATGGTCTAGCAGTGGACGGCATTGTAGGGCCAAAGACCATTGCTAAGCTATTCCCGGTAGAGCCGCCACAGAATCCACAACCGCAACCACAACCTCAGCCTGAGCCCAAGCCAGAACCAAAGCCTGAGCCGGAACCAGGACCACAACTGCAGCCTAATCCTGGTTTTACGCAGTTCCACGGTACGCCGGGGGCGCTGACCGGCAAGGTAATATTTGTAGATGCCGGGCATGGCGGGGCAGATCCAGGTGCCACTGGAGAGCATGAGGGTTACGGCGAGGTAAAGGAAAAGGACATTGTGTTTGACATGGCTTTGAGGCTCAAACGGATACTGGAAGAAGCCGGTGCCACGGTGATACTTACCAGGCCTGATGACAGGTATTATTCTCTATTTTACAGGTCGGCTCTTGTAAATACCCATATTCTTCAGACCGAGCTTGCTGCAGTGGAGAAGGACAGGGATGCAGCTGTACAGGCAAAGCAGGTCAAGGAAGAGCAAATAAGCAAATTGGAGTTTGCCAAGGCAAACCTCCCACAGTATGAAGTACGGCTGAATGAGCTTCAAGGCAAGTTGGAGCTTATTGAAAAATACAAGGAATACTTGCAGAAGAAGCAACAGTTAAGTGATGTGGCCAAACAGCTTGAGAACCTGAAAGCACAAAAAGACGCGCTTGTGCAGGAATACGACGCTGTTGTCATCGATACGTCCAAGCTCAATGGAGATGTAGAAAGCCTGAATGCTCGATTGACCTCCTTAGAGGTAGACCAGGAGAAGAAAGCTGTACTGCTTGAGCAGTTCAATAAGGTGAAGGCGGCTCTAGAAGCAGTCAACACAGCTGTTGAGGAGAATAAGTCTGTGGAAGATGTACAAGCAGCAGTAGAAGCGTTCGAGCAAGATATCAGCGACTTGGCAAAGACGGTGGATGGCTTGGAAATTGATGAGGCAAAGAAGGAACCTGTGCGTAGCCTGCTCAATCGGGTCATCACTGAGGACCTGCCAGCAGTGAAGGAGGCTCTAGCGCATAAAAAATCCTTGAAAGATCAATTGACTCAAGTGGATGCCCAGATTTTGAGTTTAGGAGAACAATTAGCTCAATTGCAGAAGGATCTAGAAGTGCTGACTGAAGAGCTGAATCTACCTGAAAGCAAGGCTGATCTGGATAAAGCACTGGCAGAAGCGGATAAAATTAACGCAGATTTACTAGCAGTTAAACAAAGTATCGACAAGGTGAAGGCAGATATAGCTAACCTTGTGGATATCGAGAAAGGAATTGGAGAGATAATATCGCAAATTGAAGATAAGCTCCCTGTTCTCGAGCAAGAGAAAAAGGTCCTGGAGGAAGAGATAGCGGCTAAGGAGGAGTATATTTTGCTTTTAAATGCCTGGATTGAACAGTTTAAAATATATCTGGACAATCCAGGGATGACAGATAGGGTGGGTATATACAAAGAGCTGGAGGAGGAACTGAAGAAAACAGGTAAGAGGTACGCAAATCCCGACTTGGTTAAGGTGTTCGATCTTACGCGCCAGAAATACCAGGATGACTACCTGTTTATTTCCCTGCACTGCAACTCTACTCCAGGTGATGGTGACCAGACTTCAGCGTCGGGAATTAGCGTATTTTACAGAGATAACGGTCCGTATGCCTATGACGGCACTACATATGGCGCTAATGTAGAATACTATAAGGGATACAATGCTGCAGAAAGGGAGAGGTTTGCAAGAACTTTACTGCAGCAGCTCAACGCCACCACCAATTTCTCCAAGAAATATACCGTACCATATACGAAAGATTTGAGCGTGCTCAGAGAAAATAACGTGATCTCGGCGCTGGTGGAGGTGGGCTTTATCAACAATCCCAATGACAGGGCATTGTTGATCAATGAACAGACCCGAGAGGACGTGGCCGCCGGCATATACAAGGGAATCGTGGAGTATTATAAAAAATAAAAAAGTGTATGAAAGGCGGGCTTGATGAAGGCCCGCTCTTTTTTTGACTTCAGAAAAAGCCATAGGCTTTTTGTAAAATAAAAACTGTTTGACTTTCAGTCAAATAGTGGTACAATATTATAAGCAAATATTTAAAGCAATCATGTGTTAAACGGAGGAAAGACGTGAATATAGGCAAAATATCAAATGAATTCTTAAAAAATCAGATTATTTCGAAGTTAACAATCAAGCGCAAGGATGTATTGCTGGGGCCGGGTATAGGCAGGGACTGCAGCATATTGGATTTTGGCGATGAGTTGTGTATAATTTCAAGTGACCCGATAACCGGAGCATCCAGCCAAATAGGGTACATAGGAGTTCACATATGCTGCAACGATATAGTTACTACCGGCGCCGAAGTGGTGGGGGTGACGCTTACTGTTTTGGCTCCACCGAATGCCCAGGCTGCAGACATCGAGCAGGTGGTGGTAGATGCTGAACGAGCGGCCCGGGAACTTGATATAGATATTCTGGGCGGCCATACAGAGGTTACAGATGCCGTTTCGAGAATGGTGCTGTGCCTGACCGCCATTGGCAGGGTCAGGAAGGAAAAGGTGGTATCATTTGCAAACGCTCAAGCTGGAGATGACATCGTGGTTACCAAGAAAGCTGGGATGGAGGGCACGGCCATTTTGGCGCACGACAGAGAGGACATATTGTTGCGCCATTTTCCTGTGGAGCTGGTCCAAAGAGCCAAGGATTTTATAAAATGCATCAGCGTTGTAAAAGAGGGCAGGCTTGCCAGTGCATTTGGCGTACACGGAATGCACGATGCAACCGAAGGCGGCGTGCTGGGAGCCATATGGGAAATCAGCGAGGCTATGGGTAAGGGGGTTGAGATAGACGTAAATAAGATACCTGTAGCTGCTGAGACTGCGGCCATCTGCCGTTTTTTCGGGATAGACCCTTTGAGGCTTATCTCGAGTGGTTCCATGGTGATAGTGGCGCCGGGAGGGGAGAAACTGGTTGAGCTTCTCAATCGAAACGGCGTTGAAGCTGCGGTGGTGGGGAAGGTTATAGATGGCACTGCCAAGTGGCTGTTGATCGAAGAGGGACGCATCCCTCTTGACCCACCAGGTGCCGACCAGCTTTATAAAGCGCTGCGTTTTACATAAATCTCCTCAAAACGGGGTAAAAAGCCGGTTTTTAACGGGTGTAATTTGTGTTATAATACTGATTGAACCTGCGATAGCTGTATTATACAGATTGAATGGTCTAAACTTTGAAAACTGGTCTTATAAATCCGTCATAATTTGGGAATTTCATGACTATAATACAAAACGAAGAAACGGAGACGGTAAATATGATCTACAGCATGACGGGGTTTGGCAGAGGCAAGATAGAAGGGCAAGGAAGAGAGATGTCTATAGAGATCAAGACGCTAAACCACCGCTTTTTGGATGTTTACGTCAAACTGCCGCGCACCTTGTCGTTCCTGGAAGAAGACATAAGGGGAATGGTTCAGCAGCATCTCTCAAGGGGGAGGGTAGAAGTAGCAGTAAGCTATTCCACCCAGCGAAGCGATGCGGTGGATGTGCAGGTCAACCAACCTCTTGTGGATGCTTATCTGGCGTGCTTTAATAAACTGTCCCAGGAGCGCAATCTACCAAATGACATCTGTGTATCGTCGTTACTCCATATACCAGAGGCTTTTGTCGTCAATGAAGTAGAGGAGGACCAGGAAGCACTCAGGCAGATGGCAAGAACTCTCATGGAGCAGGTACTGCACCAGGTAAAGGATATGCGCAGGAAAGAGGGCGAAAACTTAAAGAGCGATTTACTGGAGCGGATAAAGAAAATAGAATCCATGGTAAGGTGCATAGAGCAGCGAGCTCCTCAGGTTGTCGATGAGTACCGTGAAAAGCTGAAAAACAGGCTCAAAGACCTGCTCCAGGGCTCGGAACTGGATGAGAACCGCTTCAATATGGAAGTGGTGTACTTTGCCGAAAGGTGCAACATAACCGAGGAGATAGTGAGGCTCTTCAGCCATTTTAAGCAGTTCAGAGATGCTCTGGAATCTACCGAGCCGATAGGCAGGCGGCTGGATTTCCTGGTTCAGGAGATGAACCGGGAGGTCAATACCATTAGTTCCAAGGCTAACGATTTGACCATAATTAACCTTGTGGTTGATATAAAGAGCGAAATAGAGAAGATAAGAGAACAGGTTCAAAATATAGAGTAAGGCTGAAAAGGAGAGTGTGGTATGAGTATTAAGTTGGTCAACATAGGATTTGGAAATATAGTTTCAGCTAACCGCCTTGTAGCAATTGTGAGCCCTGAATCGGCGCCTATAAAAAGGATCATACAGGAGGCGCGTGAAAGGGGCATGCTTATCGATGCCACATATGGTAGAAGGACCAGAGCAGTCATAATCACCGACAGCGACCACGTCATACTGTCTGCCGTGCAACCCGAGACGGTAGCCCATCGCGTCAATGCAAAGGATAATGTTTCTTCTGTTTCGTCGGTATCTGAAGAGGAAGAAGAGGAGGAGTAAAGATAAGCAGTGGGATTCACCATGTTCAATAAAGGGCTACTAATCGTGGTATCGGGTCCTTCGGGTGCTGGTAAAGGTACTATATGCAGCGCTTACCTTGAGAGAAATCCGCATGCCGTACTTTCGGTATCGGTGACCACACGTAAACCCCGGGTTGGAGAAAAGGAAGGGGTTAACTATTTTTTTAGGGACAAGGAAACTTTTCTCAAAATGGTAGAAAATGGCGAGTTTTTGGAGTATGCCGAGGTTTATGGCAATTATTATGGTACCCCTAAAAAATTCGTTGAGGAAAAGCTGGCTGATGGCAGAGATGTGATACTGGAGATCGATATACAGGGAGCGCTGCAGATAAAGGAGCGCTTCCCCGAGGCGGTGTTCGTGTTTATAATTCCTCCTTCCATGGAGGAGCTCAAGAGGCGCATTGTCAAGCGTGGGACCGAGGATGCAGAGACTATTTACAGGAGATTTCAAAGCGCCTATGAGGAGTTGAACTATATCTCCCGGTATAATTACGTTATCATAAATGATACGGTGGATAGCGCTGTAGCCAAGCTGGAGGCCATTGTACTGGCCGAAAAATGCCGTGTAGACCGGAATAAAGAGCTGTATTTAGAACTGACAGGGAGGGGTTGAGAATGCTTTATCCGTCGCTGAATGACCTCATGAAGAAGGTTGATAGCCGTTATACCCTTGCTGTGGCGGTGGCAAAGCGTGCAAGGCAGCTGGTTTCAGGGGCCAAGCCTTTAATTCCGACGGAGTCGACCAAGCCAGTCACCATTGCAACTGAAGAGATAAATGGAGGCAAGGTATTATACAAACGGACAAAAGAAGGTATAAAATGATATGGATGCTGTAAAGGGTAAAAGGATCGTCATTGGTATAACGGGCGGGATTGCTGCATACAAGGCAGCCGAGGTGGTAAGTTCCCTTGTCAAAAAAGGGGCACAGGTAAAGGTCATCATGACGGCCCATGCCATGGAGTTCATAAGGCCTCTTACGCTGGAGACCCTTTCGGGTAATCCGGTTTACTATGATATGTTTTCCAGGCCAGGCGGCTGGGAGATAGACCATATATCCCTCGCAAAGTGGGCCGACCTGATGGTGGTGGTACCCGCTACCGCCAATATTTTGGGTAAAGTGGCCAATGGGATAGCCGATGACCTTTTGTCCACAACCATCATGGCTACCAGAGCGCAGGTCATGTTTGCCCCTGCCATGAACACCAATATGTACACCAATCCCATCGTTCAGGAGAATATAAGTTTCTTAAAGAGCAAGGGGTATATGTTCATACCACCGGCTGTCGGAAGGTTGGCCTGTGGCGACTATGGCGAGGGTAAACTGGCCGACATCCAGGATATACTTGATGCGATAGAGAGTTATTTTTCAAGAAAGAGAGATTTAAAAGGCATAAGGGTGCTTGTAACTGCTGGACCGACGAGGGAATATCTAGACCCTGTGAGGTTTATAAGCAATCCTTCGTCAGGAAAGATGGGCTATGCCATTGCCGCCGCATGTGCTGAAAGGGGAGCCGATGTAGAGCTGGTATCGGGCCCTGTATCTATATCGCCGCCACCAGGCGTAAAGGTTCACCGGGTTGAGACGGCTCAGGAGATGTTCGAAAAGGTGATGGAAATTTTTCCGTCGTGCCATATGGTTTTCAAGGCTGCTGCGGTAGGTGATTACCGCCCTGAAACTTACTACCCCACCAAGATAAAAAAGGACAGCGACAGGTTAGTCGTGACGTTGGTAAAGAATCCGGATATATTGAAGGAGCTGGGCAGACGCAAAGGCAATTGTATACTAGTGGGGTTTGCAGCCGAAACCGAGAATATCGAGGAATATGCTAGGAAGAAGATGCGGGAGAAAAACCTGGATTTCATAGTGGCAAACAACGTAACCCTACAGGGGGCGGGGTTTGAGAAAAACACAAATGAGGGCCTATTAATCACTCGGGAGGGGGAAGTCATCGCCATTCCTCAGATGGACAAAAAGGAGTTTGCACACAGGATACTAGACGAGGTCATAAAGAGAAGCCCTGTTTTGTGCCAGGGTTCAAACTGAGCTGAAGGGTACTTTGTTTGTACCCTTTTTATTTAGATGAGGGGGAGTTTTGTGGAAAACGATATGGTCTATGCCGGTGTGATAATTGATCAGGCCCATCCCTCGCTTGACAAGATATTTCTTTATATTGTACCCCCAAACTTAAGGGAAAAGGTCCAAATGGGGTCGAGAGTGCATGTGCCATTTGGCCCTTCGAACAGGATGGTGGAGGGTTATGTGATTACGCTGGAGACCGCAGCTGATATACCACCTGAGAAAGTCAAGGCGATAGACAAAGTGCTGGATGATTATCCTGTCATTCCGCCGCACATGATCCCTCTCATAGACTGGATGAAAGATGAGTATCACTGCCTGAGGATAGATGCCATCAGGTGTATGATTCCTCCCGGACTTAGGTCCAATGTAAAGAAGAAAGCTCAGAAGGTGGTATTTTTAAATGATGAAGGAGATGTAGTAGAGGAGCGCATCAACTCTATAGCCGGAAAGTCCTCCTATATGGCCGAGATACTGAGACTGCTTACCCAGCAAGACGGTATACCGCTTGAAGAGGTGAGGGCAGTAACTGGAGCACCGCTGTCCAGCATAAAAAGCCTGGAAAAGCGGGGATGGATCCGCATAGAACAGCAGGAAGTGTACCGCAATCCCTGGGATTATGAGCCGGATATAGGGGTACAGCCCAAAATTTTAACGCACGAGCAGAGACTGGCCATTGAAATGGTAGAAGCAGCGCTTATCAAAGGCCGCGGTAAGTTCCTGCTTCAGGGCGTGACCGGCAGCGGAAAGACCGAGGTGTATATTCAAGCTGCTCAAAAAGCTCTGGATTTAAATAAACAGGTCATTGTGCTGGTACCCGAGATATCCTTGACCCCTCAAACGGTGGAGCGGTTCAAAAGCCATTTTGGCGAGCGAGTGGCCATACTGCACAGCGGCTTGTCCCTGGGTGAGCGGTATGACGAGTGGCGCCGCATTAGAAACCAGCAGGTTGACGTTGTGGTGGGGGCGCGTTCGGCCGTTTTTGCGCCCTTTGAGCGGCTGGGCCTTATCATCGTGGATGAGGCCCATGAGGACAGCTATAAGTCGGACATGCAGCCCAGGTACCATGCGGTGGGGGTTGCCCGCAAGAGATGCGAGCTGGAAGGAGCGGTGCTCCTGCTGGGTAGTGCCACGCCCTCCCTTACCGATTATTACCTGGCAGAGAAGGGGACGTATAAAACGATAAAGATGAAGCACAGGGTGGATCATCGGCCTCTACCGCCGGTGGAGATTGTGGACATGCGCAAGGAGATAGAGCTGGGCAACCGCAGCATACTGAGCGGTGCGCTTTACCGTGCCTTGGCCGATGTGCTGCAAAAAGGCGAACAGGCCATACTGCTGCTCAACCGCAGGGGCTATGCACAGTTTGTATCGTGCCGCTCGTGCGGATTTGTGGTCAAGTGCCACAACTGCGATATATCGCTGACCTACCACGCTTACGATAAAACGCTAAAGTGCCACTACTGCGGGGCCAGCTATCCATATCCCCACGTATGCCCGGGCTGCGGCAGCAAGTACATCAAACATTTCGGGATTGGGACCCAGCGGGCCGAGGAGGAGATTAAGAAGCTGTTTCCCCAGGCTCGCATAATAAGGATGGATATGGATACCACCTCGACCAAGGGGGCACACCAGCGAATTTTGAGGGCCTTCGGAGAGGGAAAGTATGACATCTTGCTGGGTACGCAGATGATTGCCAAGGGGCTGGATTTCCCAAGGGTGACGTTTGTGGGGGTAATTGCAGCCGATACTTCGCTGCACCTGCCCGATTATCGAAGCAGTGAAAAGGCTTTTCAGCTGATAACCCAGGTGGCCGGCCGTGCCGGACGAGGGCCGCGAGGCGGAAGGGTTATCATACAGACATATCAGCCGCAGCATTACGCCATACAGTTTGCAGCGAGGCACGATTACGTCGGATTTTACAGCAGGGAAATAGAGATACGCAGGCGGTTTTTGTATCCCCCGTTTTCACACATCATCAGAATACTGATGATGGGAGAGAAGGAAGAGGACCTCATAAGGCTGGCCGTTGACACCAGAGATTGGCTGAAACAAAGGATTGACGGCAGCCCGGTGTTGAAACAGGGGCTGATTGATGTAGGGGCGTATTCGGCGCCTCTCGAGAGGATCAACAACAGGTACCGATGGCAGGTGCTTATACGCATCAGGCCTGACGACATATACAAACAGGCATATCATCGGCTCGTGGATGAGTGCATGGAAAGGCTGATGGGCGTCAAGGAAACCACTATTGTGGATTTTTATCCATTGAGTCTGCTGTAGAAAGGATGATCGCTTTGGCAATAAGGAGGATTATGATATACGGTAAGGATGATGTGTTGCGCAAGAAGTCCAAGCCGGTAGAAAAAATCGATAAAAGGATCTTGGAGCTGTTGGATGACATGGCCGAGACAATGAGGCATGCCGATGGGGTAGGCTTTGCAGCTCCCCAGGTAGGGATACTGCGAAGAGTGGTAGTAATCGATGTGGGGGAAGGATTGATCGAGCTCATCAATCCCGAGATTGTAGAGTCCTCAGGACAGCAACGGGGTGCGGAAGGATGCCTTAGCATCCCGGGAGTGAGAGGGGAGGTAATACGCCCCGAAAAGGTGAAAGTAAAAGCTCTCAACAGGAAAGGCGAGCCCATTGAGATCACCGGGACCGGATTGCTTGCCCGGGCGCTATGTCACGAAATCGATCACCTGGATGGCATACTTTTCATCGATAAGGTGATCCCGGGAACGCTGGTGGAGGGATGAATGTGCTGAGGATCGTATTCATGGGCACTCCGGAGTTTGCTATACCGTCTCTTGAAGCCATTGTAAGCAGCGGCCACCAGATAATAGGTGTGGTTACCCAGCCAGATAAGCCCAAGGGCCGGGGGAAGAAGCTGGCGCCTCCCCCCGTTAAAGAATGGGCTCTTGCAAGAGCCATACCAGTCTATCAGCCCGAAAAGGTAAGGGATCCAGAGTTTATCAGGATATTAAAAGAGCTGGCGCCCGACCTCATAGTTACCGCTGCCTACGGACAGATACTGCCCAAAGAGATACTCGATATCCCGCCACTGGGATGCATAAACGTCCATGCGTCTTTGCTGCCCAAGTACCGCGGTGCTTCGCCCATTCAGCAGGCATTGATAGACGGGGAGACTGAGACGGGCATAACCATAATGTATATGGATGTGGGTATGGATACTGGTGATATAATACTTCAGAGGAGCACTCCCATACACCCCGATGAACAGGCCGATGAATTGCATGACCGGCTGGCTGTGCTGGGCGGGCAGGCGCTGGCAGAGGTGCTGGAGCTGTTTGAAAAGGGGCGACCCGCCGGACGTCCTCAAGAGCATGACAAGGCCACTTACTGTAAAAAGATAGACAAATCCATGGGCAATATCGATTGGACCCAAAGCGCTTTACGCATCAAAAACCTGGTGAGGGGGTTGACGCCCTGGCCCGGAACTTTTACCTTCCTTGGGGACCAGCGCATAAAAGTATGGAAGGTACAGGAATGGGAATACTCTAAACTGGGAACCTATACCCCCGGGCAGGTGGTGGCGGCCGATCAGCGCCAGGGACTGGTGGTGGCCTGCGGTGATGGCTTTTTAAGGCTTGTCAGAATACAGGGGGAAGGCAAAAAGGTAATGGAGGATATCGAGTTCTTGAGGGGTAACCCGATACCGGTGGGTACTGTCTTCCGAAGCGAGCCATCTTCGGAAGTGCCCCAATCGTGTGAAGAGAAAGAGTAATAGAAACGACCTAGTATAAGTATTGCTTAATAAGGAGAATTGTGGAGCGAATATTATGGAGACTAAAACCGATGTTGCAAGGGATACCGCTTTGCGAATATTGAAAGAGGTAAACCATGATGGGAAATACGCCAACATAAGCTTGAAGCACCATTTGAGGAGAGCCAGGCTGCCTAACAGGGATGCCGCTTTTGTGACCCAGTTGGTTTATGGCACTCTGGAGCGGCAGATCACCATTGACTGGATTTTGAACAAGTTCTGCAGTTTAAAGCGGGCCAATTCCTGGGCAATAAACATATTGAGGATGGGCTGTTACCAGATCATGTATATGGATAGGGTGCCTGACTTTGCGGTTTGCGATGAATCGGTCAAGCTGTGCAAGAAGTACTGCAATAAGGCTCTGGCGGGCTTTGTAAACGGCGTGCTCAGAAACATCGTAAGGCATAAGGACGACATTTCGTTTCCCTCAAAGGAAGACGACCCGGTGCTCAACCTATCGCTTACTTACAGTTATCCCGTGTGGCTGGTAAAAAAGTGGGTTGACGATTATGGCATAGCGGTGGCAGAGGCCATGGTGATGCCTGCCGTGAGCGATGGCGATTATGTCACAATAAGGGTCAACAGAAACAGGATAACAAAGGACGAGCTTAAAGAGCGGTTCATGCAGCAGGGCATTCAGTGTGCAGATGGCCTGTATATAAAGGATGAGGCTTTAAGGCTCCGTTCTGCCGGCGATATTGAGAATAATCTCCTGTATGCGGAAGGCCTTTTTACGGTACAGGGCGAGAGCTCCATGCTGGTTGTTCGCGTTCTTGATCCCCAGAAGGGTGAGCTTATTATAGATGCGTGCAGCGCTCCAGGCGGTAAGGCCACCCATATGGCCGAGCTGATGGGGAATCAGGGGCGCATACTGGCATGGGATGTCCACCCTCAAAGGGTCGAGTTGATAAAGCTTAACGCCGAGAGGCTGGGGGCTACCATCGTTGAGCCACAGCAGCAGGATGCCCGGGAGTTTCAGGCATGTCTTGAGGGGCAGGCTGATCGAGTGCTCATCGATGCCCCGTGCAGCGGATGGGGGGTCATATACAAGAAGCCCGATATAAAGAACAGCATAAAGCGGGAAGACCTTGATGAACTTTATGAGCTTCAAGACCAGATCATTTCCACCTGTTCCCGTTATGTAAAGCCGGGGGGTGTACTGGTTTACAGCACATGTACCATGAATGTGGACGAAAACCAGAGGGTTGTTGAGAAATTTTTGGAGCGCAATCCCCACTTTATATTGGATGATTTTACGTATTTATTACCGGAGGGCTTAAAAGATTCAGTTATTCGGCCGGGAATGATTCAGCTCATCCCTTCCAGGGATGGAATAGATGGATTTTTCATTGCCAGGCTAAAGAGGATGAGGTGACCATGGTAGAAAAGCAGGATATTTTGAGCTTATCTTTGGAAGAAATACAACAGGCGGTACAGGAATTGGGACAGCCTCATTATCGTGCTCAGCAGATACTTCAGTGGCTTCACAGGGGTGTAAAGAGCTTCGACGATATGACCGATTTGCCAAAGGCTCTTCGTGAGCTTCTGGCAGAGCGGTTTTATATAGTAAAGTTGCAGATGCTGGACAAACGCACATCAAGCGCAGGAGATGCAACAAAGTATTTGTTTTTACTGCAGGACCGTAATATAATTGAAAGTGTTGTGATGCGATATAAGTACGGCAATTCCCTGTGCCTGTCCACACAGGTGGGGTGCAGGATGGGATGCAAGTTCTGCGCTTCCACCATTGGAGGTTTGGTTCGCAACCTTTCGGCAGGGGAGATGCTGGCGCAGGTCATAGAGGTGAACGATGACCTTGAAAAAGTCGGGGAACGCAGGGTGGGCAATATAGTGCTCATGGGCATTGGTGAGCCCCTTGATAATTATGATAACACCGTTAAATTTATTAAGATGATACATTATCCGATGGGGCTCAACATGAGTTACCGCAGGATTACGCTGTCCACCTGCGGGCTTGTGCCCAGGATGATGGATTTGGCAGAAGAGGGTCTGCCCATTACCCTTTCTATCTCCCTTCATGCGCCAAACGATGAGCTTAGAAAGCTGATCATGCCGGTTGCATCGGCCTATTCGATTGACGACATACTCAAAGCCAGCAGATATTACTTTAAAAAGACCGGCAGGAGGGTAACGTTTGAGTATGCCTTGATCAGCGATTTGAATGATCGTGAGAAGGATGCCATTGAATTGGCCCGAAGGCTCAAAGGCTTCCCGTGCCATGTCAATATCATCCCCTTGAACAACGTCAGGGGGCTGGGGTACAAGAGGAGTTCACAGGCCGCTGTGGAAAGGTTTGTTTCGGTGCTGAAATCGCAGGGAATTGCCGTTACCAAGCGCAGGGAGCTGGGGCTGGATATTGAAGGCGCCTGCGGTCAGCTCAGGAGGAGTTATCTTGAGCGGGTTGAAGCCCGTCAGGACGAGAGGTGAGGGGGACGTGAGGCTGGTATTTAGCGCTTACAGCCATCCGGGCAAGGTGAGAAAGAACAACGAAGACTATTTTTTCATCCCCACCGATGCAACGCGAGTGAAGGATTTGATGATGGTTGCCGATGGAATGGGCGGTCACAATGCGGGGGATGTAGCCAGCCGTATGGTGGTTGAGGCTATAGTGGAGTACTATGTAGAAAACTCGCACAGGGTTACATCGGTGGAGCAGGCCAAGGACCTCATATTGGATTCCATTCAGCAGGCCAATATAAAGGTATATAACCAGTCCCAGGCCCGGGACATATATAAGGGCATGGGGACGACCCTTACCCTTGCCTATTTTTTTGACCACAGGGTATGTATAGGCCATGTGGGGGACAGCCGGGCTTATCTGGTACGCGACAGGTCGGTAACCAAAATTACCCGGGATCATTCGCTGGTTCAGGAGTTGCTGGAGGAAGGTAAGATAACCCAGGAAGAGGTGGACAATCACCCTCAAAAGAACATCATCACCCGTGCGCTTGGTACAGCAAGCCAGGTTGTCGCCGATTATTATGAGATAGAGCTGAAAGACAATGATATAATAGTTTTGTGCACTGATGGTTTGAGCAATCACGTGGATTTGAACAAAAATATAGATCTTTTTTATTCTCTTGAATCGCTGGATGAGATCGCCTCGACTCTGGGCAAGAAGGCGCTGGAAGCTGGAGGCGTTGACAACGTCACAATAGTTATGGCCAAGTACTCCTGTGCGACAGAAAAGAGGTGAAGCCTTTGCTGGGACGGATTTTAGGTGGAAGATACGAGCTGGAAGAGAAGATCGGCAGCGGGGGTATGGCCATAGTCTATAAAGCCAGGTGCCATCTGCTAAAAAGGCACGTAGCCGTAAAGGTGCTGAGGCCTGAACTGGTGGAAGACGAGGAATTTGTGGCACGTTTTAAAAGGGAGTCTCAGGCAGCGGCCAGCCTTTCCCATCCCAATATTGTGAACATCTATGACGTTGGCGAGGAGAACGGGATATATTATATAGTCATGGAATACATCAAGGGGAAAACCCTGAAGGAATATATCCGCGAGAAGGGAAAGCTGGATTGGGAGGAGGCTGTGCGCATTGCCATCCAGATATGCTCTGCGCTCAAGCACGCCCACAAGAACGGTATCATACACCGCGATATAAAACCTCAAAACATCCTCGTTAGCGAAGACGGCACTGTAAAAGTTACGGATTTTGGCATAGCGCGGTCTGTTACCTCTGCTACCGTCACCATGGCAGGGGCCAATGTAATGGGTTCAGTACACTATTTTTCACCCGAGCAGGCCCGCGGGGGGCATGTGGACGCCAAATCAGACCTCTATTCTCTGGGCATAGTGCTGTATGAGATGGTGACGGGTACTGTTCCGTTTGAGGGTGATACTGCTATTTCTGTAGCGCTCAAGCATATTCAGGAAAAGGTAAAGCCCCCTGGAGAGCTAAACCCTGATATTCCCAAAAGCCTTCAGGATGTCATAGAGAAGGCTATAGAAAAAGATCAAAATAAGCGCTACCAAACCGCTGGTGAAATGATAAAAGACCTGCAGAGAGTGCTAAAAGAGCCCAACGGCAATTTCGTCGTTCGCGGTAGCGACAACAGCGATATGCCCACGCAGGTCTTCAGGCCCATTAACGTTGAAAAAGAACAACAGGAGAGCTCGGCTGAGAAAAAAAAGCGGCCCGTATGGCTGAAGCTGCTGTTTATCACCATTCCTTTACTTGCTATACTGGCGCTGTTTTTCTATATAGGCAGCCAGATATACGAGAATCATTTTGTGGTGGAAGACGTCGAGGTGCCCAGAGTGGTGGGGATGGATGAGCAGAATGCCGAAAGGGTATTGCAGGAGCATAATCTGACCATGAAAGTCATCGAGAGGAAAAACAGCAGCCAGGAAGAGGGAATCATACTGTATCAGGAGCCGGCCGAGGGCATAAAGGTAAAACCTCACTCGACGGTAAATGTGGTGGTGAGCCTGGGGCCTAAGACCATAAAAGTGCCGAATGTGATTGGCTTTTCACAGCGTGATGCCGAGATAGCGCTGGAGAATGCCGGGCTCAAGGTAGGACCACCGGAGTACGTTGAGAGCGATATGCCGGCCGGTACGGTGGTCAGACAGAGCATAGAGCCCAATACCGAGGTGGTGGAAAACACCGAGATTGTGCTGGTTATAAGCAAGAAGCCGGAGATAGAGCTGATTGAGGTGCAGGAATACGTTGGACTAAAAGAGGAGATTGCCAGAGAACTCATAGAGGGCACAGGGCTTAAGGTAGGCAAGGTTGTCAAGGATTATAGTCAGGAATATCCCGAGGGGGTTGTATATAAGCAGAGCCCACAGGCCGGCGATGTGGTGGAACCCGGCCGTGAAGTCGACCTGTGGGTAAGTTTGGGGCCGGTGCCCTCTTATCCCAAGGTGCTGGAAATTGACCTCAGCCAGTATGGAGAAAATCAAGAGGATGACGGCGATGGGAGCATAAAGGTTACGATAAAGCGGGCCGATGATGGTCAGGTTGTATACGATGCCGAACATGCTCTATCTGAAGGTGTGATATCCATAAGTCTTGAAGGTTCGGGCGTTGTGCGCTACATTATATATATAGATGACCAGCCGGTGAAGGAGATTGCAGTCGATTTTACGAAAAAGGAAGATGCAGATTGATGGAGAGAGGGATTATAGTCAAAGGAGTAGGTGGATTCTATGATGTCTATTTAAATGGCAACGTCCTGCGATGTATCCCCAGGGGCAAGTTCCGCAAACAGGGCGTTGCCCCTATAGTTGGGGATGTGGTGGAGGTTAACACAAAAGATGCGGTGATCGAATCCATACTGCCGCGAAAAAACCAGTTTAAGCGCCCATGTGTGGCTAATATTGACAATCTTGGGATTGTTATGTCGGTTAAACATCCGGATCCGGATTTGCTGTTGGTGGATAAGCTCATATTGGCGGCCCGGATGAACTCCGTAAAGCCCTTTATAGTGATAAACAAGATAGACCTGGCGGAGTGCGAGTGTGAGATAAAGGCCATTGAAGAGGAGTATCGCCTTTCGGGCTGTCCTATTTTTTGCATATCGTGCAAGGATGGTACCGGGCTTGAGGAACTCAAGCAGGGGCTGTACAGCGGTATCACCACCTTTGCCGGGCAGTCGGGGGTGGGCAAGTCATCGCTCATCAACCGGCTTTATCCGGATGTATCGCGTGAGGTTGGGGATATAAGCGACAAGACCAAGAGGGGCAAGCATACTACTCGCAGCGTAGAGCTCCTCGTACTGCCCGATGGCAAGATGCTGGTCGACACCCCTGGTTTCAGCGCGCTAGAGGTGGACCTCATGCAGCCCGAGGAGGTTCAGCTTTACTATGACGAGTTTATTCCATATGCTGAGGAGTGCAGGTTCCCCAAATGCATACACTACAGAGAACCCCATTGTGCGGTGAAGGAGGCCGTACAGCGGGGGGAGATTCCCGGGCAGCGCTATGAACGCTACATCCGGATCATAGAGGATATAAATGAAAAGAGGAGGGAGCGATGGTGATAAAGATTGCCCCCTCAATCCTTTCAGCGGATTTCTCCAGGCTGGGTGAGGAGGTCAAAAGGCTAGACCAGGGGGGTGCTGATATCGTACACATCGACGTCATGGATGGACATTTTGTGCCCAACATCACCATAGGCCCTTTGGTGGTCAAGGCCATACGCCCTTACACCAGGCTGCCTTTTGATGTGCATCTCATGATGGACAACCCCATGGAGTTTGTAGACGCCTATGTGGAGGCCGGCGCGGATAGCATCACCGTACACGCCGAGGTGCTGCACCATCTGCACAGAGCGATACACTACATAAAGGGCCTAGGCGTAAAGGCTGCTGTGGCTCTCAATCCGTCTACGCCGCTCAACGTCCTGGAATACGTTTTGGGGGATGTAGATATGGTGCTATTGATGACGGTAAACCCCGGCTTTGGCGGTCAACAGTTTATTCCGGCTATGATGGACAAGATCAGGAAGCTGGCAGATATGCGAAGCGCATGCGGCGCTGATTTTTGTATACAGGTGGATGGCGGCATTGGACTGCACAATATAAGGGATGTGGTAAAAGCGGGGGCAGAGGTTATAGTAGCCGGTTCTGCGGTTTTTGGCGCCCAGGACATAAAGGCCATTATAGAGGCTATGAGGCAAGAGGCGAGACTATGAAGGTTCTAATAATCGCCAACGGAGAGATAAGGGATATACAAAAGGTAAAGGCCATGTTGCCGCAGGTGGATTATACCATATGTGCCGATGGAGGGGTGAGGCACGCGCGGGACCTGGGAGTCGTCCCTGATCTGATAGTGGGAGACTTCGACTCGCTGCCCGATGAGGTGTTACGGGAGTATAGCATGGCCGGGATTCCCATCAAGCGATATCCTGCTGATAAGGACAAAACTGATATGCAGATAGCGGTCGATATGGCCGTGGATATGGGGGCCAGCCAGGTATTCTTATTGGGCGCATTTGGCAGCCGGTGGGACCATTCCTATGCCAACATGCTGATGCTGTACAGGCTTGCCAGACGGGGTATAAAAGCCCAGATTTTGGACTCACATAACGTTGTGATGGTTTCCAGCGGGAAAGTGGAGATAGAGGGGGAAATAGGGCAGACGCTGTCATTGCTACCCTTAAGCGGCGATGTTCGCATTTTGCGCACTGACGGGTTGAAATACCCCATAGTGGACGGCATTTTGCCCCTGGATTTCCCGTATGGTGTAAGCAATGTGTTGGTAAAACCCAGGGCAGAGGTACATGTCGGCTCGGGATGGGTAATGGTGGTGGTAGCAAGGGATTGATTTTTGGCAAGTCACCTGCCTGCTGTATCCAGCATATAATGTTTATCAAGGGAAAGAAGCATTAAATTTTCATGCAGGCGGGGAAGTGAGCGGATTGATCGTGAGATTTTCTCCGAAAAAGAAGAGCAACACAGCCAGGACTGTTCTGGGCGTGCTCTTCATCGTCGCAGGGATACTTTTGATAATAATATGGGTACCGCTGTGGATGTGGGTGTTTTTGTTAGGGTCCGTGATGATAGCCATAGGCGTCATCCTCTTGAGGAAGTGAGGTGATGGGCGTGGCCAGGATATACGTTATAAAACTACCCAAGTTGCTGGGGAAATTCATAAGAAGGTTGAGGAAAATGAGCGCCGGTTGAAAAGCTGCTGCTGATTACTTACTATTGCTCAAGGTCGTAAAAGAGAATATTATCGTAAAAATTAAAAAAACGTGCTTAATCGCACGTTTTTTTAGTGTGAACGTTTATGTGCTCTGAAACGCAATAAACTTTCATTAAAGCGCTCTTTGTACTTTTCCCGACTTAAGGCAATTGGTGCAAACCCTGATGGTCTTGGGAGTTCCATTGACGATGGCTTTCACTTTTTGAAGGTTTGGAACCCATACGCGATTGGTCTTGCGATTGGAATGGCTGACTGCTTTTCCGTACAATAGCCCCTTCTTGCATATATCACAGCTTCTTGACATGGACTAAACACCTCCTCCTTTACATCCACTACCGTTGCTTAAAAACAATAATATTGTACCATTAAGCTGGTGGTTTTGCAAGAAAGCAAAAAGCTAAAAAATAAATGTTATTGCATGATTTGCCGTCATATTATAGAATGGTAGTAGAATTTTCGTTGGTGAAGGTATTTAAGAAGGGAGGCACAACAATGGCTGCTAGAAAAAGAAATTCGTTGGGAGAGATCATCATTTCGGACGAAGTGTTGGCAACGCTGGCGGGGATATCGGCTATGGAGTGCTATGGCATTGTAGGAATGGCTGCCAAACGCCCAACTGACGGCCTGGTGGAGCTGCTGGGTTTGGAAAATCTGTCCAGAGGTGTGAAGGTTCACACACAGGACAATGAGATTTACATAAATTTATATATCATTGTCGAATACGGGATTTCCATAGCTACTGTAGCCAAAAACGTTATGGAAACAGTGAAATATAACATAGAAAACTTTACCGGCATGAGCGTAAAACGGGTAGATATCAACGTAGAAGGCGTGAGAGTATGATCTACCCTGACTGAAGGAGGTACAAGGAGTTGAAGTGCGAATTCATTGATGCAGCGAAGATGAAAGAGATGATACTGTCTGCCACTCAGTTTTTGGATAAGCACAAACAGGCTGTAAACGCTCTGAACGTGTTTCCGGTTCCCGATGGCGATACCGGTACAAACATGTCGCTTACCATGCTGGCAGCGGCAAAGGAGGTACAAGGCGCCCGTTCAGATAGCATGGCCGAAGTGGTAAACGCTCTGGCCAGTGGTGCACTGAAGGGGGCAAGAGGGAATTCAGGGGTCATACTGTCTCAGCTGTTCAGAGGATTTGCCAGGGCATTACAAAGCCGCCAGGAAATTACCACCAGCGACTATGCCGAGGCCCTGCAAGCGGGAGTGGATACCGCATACAAGGCTGTTATGAAGCCGGTTGAGGGTACCATGCTTACGGTTGCCCGGGTTACGGCAGAGGAAGCGAGGAAGATTGCCAGAGAACAAAAGGATTTCAATGAGTTTTATAAAGAAATCATAAAGGTGGCCAAGAGGGTCCTTGATAAAACCCCTGAAATGCTTCCGGTACTGAAGCAGGCGGGCGTTGTGGATGCAGGCGGCATGGGGCTCCTGTATATAATGATAGGCGCCAGCCATGCACTCAAGGGAACTTTTGAGCTGGACAGCACAATGATGGTTACTGGGAGCTATTCCGTGGCGCCCAAGCTTGAGGTACAGCCCCAGGAAGATATAGAATATGGATACTGTACTGAATTCCTCATAAAGAATCTGTATCCTTATGTGGAAGAAGGGGATGAGGAAAATTTAAGGGAAAGATTGAACAAGCTGGGCGATTCTGTGCTGGTCATACGCGATGATGACATAATCAAGGTTCATGTGCACACGAATATGCCGGGGAAGGTGTTGCAGCTGGGATTGAGGTACGGGGAGCTGTCCAGCATAAAAATAGACAATATGAGGGAGCAACACAGGCACATAAACGAAATCGGCAGTGAGGAGTCTGCACCGCAGGATGATGCTGTGGAGAAGCAGTTCGGGGTAATTGCGGTGGCCATGGGCCAAGGGATATCTTCAATATTTAAGGATTTGGCAGTCGATTTTGTGGTTGAAGGTGGACAAACTATGAATTCCAGCATAGATGACTTACTAAAGGCTATCGAGAAGGTTAAGGCGAAGGAGATATTCATTCTTCCTAACAACGGCAATATAATCTTGTCGGCCTCCCAGGCACAGCAGATAAGCGAAAAGAAGATTTATGTTATACCCAGCAAGTCCATTCCACAGGGTATAGCGGCCATGCTGGCGTTCAATCCCGATGTGGATGCCGAGACCAATGTACAGCGCATGACGGCGGCATTAAGCTCGGTGAAGACTGGACAGGTGACATATGCCGTACGAGATTCGAATTTCGATGGTATGAGCATACAAAAGGGCGATATTTTGGGCCTGATTGATGGCAAAATAAGCGTGGTGGGTAAGGATATAAACGAAGTTACCAGAGAACTTATAGATAATATGATGGATGATGAGAGCGAGATAATCACTCTGTATTACGGGGAGCAGGTGAGCGCCCAGGATGCCGAAGCTATAGCGGATTTTGTGTCGAGCCGCTATCCCGACGTTGAGGTGGAAGTCCATTTTGGCGGCCAGCCATTGTATTATTACATCATATCGGTAGAGTGAGCGGATTGATGTCAATTCAAACGATAAGCCGGAGGAGCACCTTCCGGCTTTTTGTTTTATTCTTCGATTTATAACACAACAGTAATTGCAAAGCTTGGCGTTTTGTGAAGAGCAAGATACGGGTTGCAGACAAACAGTTTTAATGAGGGCTAGATCGTTTAAAAATGCTCAAAATATTGTGGTATAATTTTTCTATATAGCATATTTTAATCTTCAATTGCTGAGCGATGTTTTTACCATGATGAGGTGCAAACGGTTTATGAGCATATTGAAGCAGGATGTACAGTTTATAAAAGGCGTGGGTCCCAAAAAGGCTGCCCGTTTAAACAAGCTGGGCATAAAGACTGTGGAGGATGCGCTGCAGCATTTTCCCAGGGATTACGAAATATGGCGCGGTATAAAGAAAGTGGCCAGCGCTGTGGATGGGGAAGACGCGTCCTTTGTGGTGACCTTTGTCGGGAATGCAAACACCCAAAAGCCCAGGAAGGGCTTGACCATAACCACATGGCGTGCAAAAGACGATACCGGCTATCTGTGGTGCGTATGGTTTAATCAGCCTTACCGCAACAATATGTACAGCGCTGATAAGCTGTATTTTGTTCGTGGAAGGGTAGAATACAGGTATGGGATGGTGCAGCTTCAGAACCCCATTGTTGAGGAGTATGTCCCCGAAAAACATGATGGCAGCAAAATACTGCCCATTTATCCGCTCACCGAAGGGATTACGCAAAAAGACATGCGCAATTTGATGGCAGAGGCTCTGAAGAGAGTAGAAGGAAGCTTGAATGACGAGTTTCCGGCAGATTTGCGAAAGAGGTTTAAGCTGGCTGAAAAGAATTTTGCTATGCGCCATATACACTTTCCTCAATCCCTTCAGGCGCTGGAAGAGGCCAGGCGCAGGCTGGTGTTTGAAGAGCTGTTCTTTATGAAGATGGCGCTACAACTGATTCGCGAGAAGAATCAGAGCGACAACCGGGGGTTGACCTTTGAGTGGGACCAGAGGGCTTTTGAAGAGTTTGTACAAAACCTGCCCTTTCCCCTGACCAATGCGCAGAAGAGGGTGGTGGACGAGATACTGCGGGATTTAAAGAGCGGAAGAGTGATGAATCGGCTGGTACAGGGAGATGTGGGTTCCGGCAAAACGGTGGTGGCGGCTCTGGCTTTATACTGTGCCGTGCTCAGCGGATATCAGGGAGCCATGATGGTCCCAACAGAGATACTGGCCAAACAGCACTATGCAACCCTCAAAGAGCTGTTTGATGGTACCGGTGTAAAGGTGGAGTGCCTTGTGGGTGGGATGAAGAATGTCGAGAAGGAGAGCATAAGATTCAGGCTGGCCACAGGGGACATCGATATTCTTGTTGGAACCCATGCGGTGATTGAGGATGGGGTGAACTTCAAAAATCTGGGCCTGGTTATAACCGACGAACAGCATCGGTTTGGGGTGCGGCAAAGAGCTGCACTGCAGCAGAAAGGCCAATCGCCCCATATGCTTGTGATGTCCGCCACTCCTATCCCCAGGACACTTGCCCTCATGTTTTACGGCGATTTGGACGTCTCGGTGATCGATGAGCTGCCACCTGGCAGAAAGCCTGTTAAGACCTATCATGTACCCCCATCCATGAAGGGGCGGGTTTTGGAATTCATCAAGCGTCAGGTAGCAGAAGGGCGCCAGGCATATATGGTATGCCCTCTGGTGGAGGAGTCGGATGCTATAGATTCGCAGTCGGCGATTGAACTGTTTGAAACATTAAGGCGCGGGGAGCTGGCCGATTTGAGGCTGGGGCTTTTGCACGGACGCATGAAGCCTGCTGAAAAGGAGAGCGTAATGGAGGCCTTTGCAGCCGGCCAGATCGATGTGCTGATTTCGACGACGGTAATAGAGGTAGGGGTAAACGTGCCCAATGCAACCGTCATGGTAATTGAGAACGCCGAGAGGTTTGGCCTGGCTCAGCTGCATCAGCTGAGAGGACGGGTAGGCCGCGGTGAGCACCAGTCTTACTGCATCCTGATTGCCGATGCCAAGACCAAGGAGATTTATGAGCGCATGAAGGTCATGACCAAGTCCAACGACGGGTTTGAAATAGCCGAGAAAGATCTACAGCTCAGGGGGCCGGGCGATTTCCTCGGGGTTAAGCAGCATGGCCTGCCCGAGTTTAAAATTGCCAACCTCATGAGAGATATAGGTATATTAAAGCAGGTTGACCTGGCTGTAAGGCAGGTTTTGCAGCAAAGGGACAACCCGGCTTATAAAGCCCTGATTGAATATACGATGGATAAGTTTAATGAACAGCTGAATGAGATAACATTCAATTAAAAAATCGTAAATACTATAAAGATAGCCTTGTTACCCCTGAGTGGACGTTTATAAGGGATCAGCTTTACCGCTTTAAAGAATGAAAAAATATAAATGGAAACGCTAATATACAGTTGCTATATATTACTAGAGTAAAAATCGTTATATTGGTTAAATTAATAATACCACAATAAATCAGGAGGTGAAATAGACGTGGCCAGGAATAATAAGAAGGTAGTTCCCGAGGCTAGGCAGGCTCTTGACAACATGAAGTTTGAGATAGCCAGCCAGCTGGGAGTTAATCTGAAGCAGGGGTACAATGGAGACTTGACCGCTAAAGAGGCTGGTTATATCGGTGGGTATATGGTGAAGAGGATGATCGAGCAGGCCGAGAGGCAGCTCAGCGGTAGATAACATGTATGATAAAAGGGAACGGCTCAAAGCCGTTCCCTTTTATCATTTTTGGTAGCTGCTAAAACCATGCATCTGTAAACACTAAAGGTGCTGTTTTCCCTTTTCAGTTGTGCTGTGATCGCAGGTCAAAGTTGCTGCATAAAACAAAAAAAGCTGGTGACCTTTAAGCCACCAGCGCTGGGAGAGGAGAAATTGAAGGAAGAGCTCTATGGGGGATGTTACACTTCTATTATTGCACGATATGGCTAAAAATATACATCCGCTTGTATAGGAAAATTAGCCTGTTTTTTAAAGATTGCTTGTCCGGTATAGTAAATTATGCTAGAATGAATAATAATTAAAAAATTACATACTATGGGGGCAATTGACTTGAGAGTTATAGCAGGGCGGTGGAAGGGGAGAAGGCTGCTAGCGGTAAAGGGCATGCATACCAGGCCCACATCTGACAGGGTAAAAGAGGCCATATTCAACATGCTGCAGCAGTACATTACCGGCAGCAACGTGCTGGACCTGTTTGCCGGGACGGGCAATCTGGGCCTAGAGGCTTTAAGCAGGGGTTGTTCAAGGGTGGTATTTGTGGAGAAGGACCCGCGTGCCATCGATGTGCTCAACAAAAACCGTGCCAATCTGGGATGCGTTGAACAAACCACCGTCATGCGCGACGATGTGTTTCACGCAATCAAGCGCCTTTCCGGTCGGGAAAGGTTTGACATAATATTTGCTGATCCCCCTTACAGCAGAGGATTGGAAGCCCCGCTTCTGGATGCCATTGCCGACAGCGATATACTGTATCAGGATGGCATAGTTGTGCTTGAGCATTCCAGCAGGGACCATCAACCTGATAGAGTGGGGAGCTTGATTAAACTGCAGGACAGGCGTTACGGTGATACAGAGATAAGCCTTTATAAAAAGGAGTGAATGGCGTCATGAAGGTGGCTGTTTATCCAGGCAGCTTCGATCCCATAACAAATGGGCATATGGATATCATAAAGAGGGCCAGCAAGATATTTGACAAGCTGATTGTGGCTGTTGTGCGCAACCCCAACAAGGTGGCGACATTTACGGTGGCCGAGAGGATGGAGCTCATCAAAAAAGCGGTGAGCGATTTGCCCAACGTGGAAGTTGACCATTTCGAAGGATTGCTGGTTGATTTCATGAGGAAGAAAAACGCCCGCGTCATCATAAAGGGATTGAGGGCAGTATCCGATTTTGAATACGAGTTTCAGATGGCCCTCATGAACAGAAAGCTGGACCCCAATATAGAAACCTTGTTCATGATGACCAACTATAAATATTCCTATTTGAGCTCCAGCATTGTCAAGGAGATTGGCAGGCTGGGGGGCTGTATAGGCGAACTGGTGCCGGAAGTTATTCTGCCTGATATACAAAAGAAATTGATTAACTCATGAGGGGGAGTAGGAGAGATGAATATCTTCAACCTTCTGGATATTTTGGAGGAAGAGCTGGAAAATGGCAAGCCTGTGCCCCTCCTGGGCAAAGTAATGGTGGACCGCGATAAATGCCTGGATATCATCAGGGATATTCGCCTTAGCTTGCCGGAAGCACTGGAACAGGCAGAGATGATAACCAAGGAACGCCAGAGAATACTGGCCGAAGCGCAAAAGGAAGCCGAAACCCTTCTCAAAGAAACCGAACAGCACATCAAAGCCCTTGTGGACGAGCACGAGATCACGCAGATGGCCTATCAGCAGTCAAGGGAGATCATCGAAAATGCACAGGATAGCGCCAAGAAGATACGGCTGGGCGCAAGGGAATATGCCGATGAGATACTGCAGGAGGTGGAACGCTACCTCGCACAGCAGCTGGAGGTCATAAGGCAGAACCGAGAGGAGCTAAAGGGGAGCAAAAAATAAGGACGTTATTGGCGGTTTGAGTGCCTGGATGGATTGAGGCGTACCATGATAAGGGAAATTAAGGCGGCCAGAGTGAGAATCAAGATGCAATATACAATCAGCTGCCATGCGCTTTGTAGCTGAGCAGAGAATGATGTATTCGGTTGTGGGGAAAATTGGTGGAATACGCCCGGGTCGGGTTGTACCCATATTTTCATAATGGTCCAGGCCAGGATGGAAGCCAGGATTCCATGGAGAAATTTGGCCATGGTGTACAGGCCAATGGAGATGCCGCTTTTGCTTAAAAAGCCCATTACCTGGCAGTGAATGGAAAATCCGCTCCAGCTGATTATAAATGTGCTCAGAATTATTTTTTGGGATAGTGGAGCAGCGGCCTGGGATATCAGCTTGCACCCGGTGGTCATCTCGAATATTCCGCCGATCAGGCCAGGGAGCAGTTGTGGTTCCATTCCCAAAGGCAGGAGGAGAGGTGCCAGCATTCGGGATACATTGCTTATGAAGCCCGTTTTTGACAAAATATTGATGATTACCGAAAAGAGGATGATAAATCCCCCTATATACAAAAGCGCGTTCATGGAATTGCGGACGGCATCGCCCAGCATTTCTCCAAAGGTTCTGCTGTCCTTTTTTCTTGCGGCCAGCAGGGCCGCAAAAGCCGCCTTAATACCAGGGGGGTTATCTATTTTTTTGGCCTTTTTATAGTCGGATGGCATGTAAAAGCGAAATATGAGGCCTACTATAATGGAAGCGATATAGTGGCTTGCTGCGATGACCTTGCCGGCTGCAGAACTGTTGAGCATTCCTATGCCCACCGCGCCCAGCATGAAGAGCGGGCCGGAGGTGCTGCAAAAGGCCATTATCCTTTGAGCTTCGTGGACGGTTATGCTGCCTCTCTCGAGGAAAGAGGAGGTCAGCTTTGCTCCTACGGGATAGCCCGAGGTGATGCTCATGGCCCATATAAACGAGCTTTCACCCGGACAGCGAAACAAGGGCCTCATGACAGGCCTGAGCAGGACGGCAAAGAACTCTACCAGCCCGATACCCATCATTATTTCGGAGGTGATGAAGAAAGGAAGCAGTGCCGGGAAGACGTTTCTCAGCCAGGTGTCCAGGCCAGTCAAGGCCGCCTGGAACGATTGGCGCGGAAAGGCGATTATAAAACAGGCGACCAGGAGACTTAGCATCACCAATGTTATCGATTGTAGCTTTATCAAGGCGTATCTTTTATGCATTTTTCCTCCCATAATAAGGCATATAAAGAGTGCGCTTCAGTATAATTCATATTGTGGAGGTAGTAAGTTTATGAAGAAAAAGGTGAAGATAGGGTTGGCTTTGGGCTCGGGGGCTGCTAGAGGTTTGGCTCACATTGGTGTATTGCAGGTGCTTGAGGAAAACGGGATCGTCCCTGACTACATAGCCGGAACCAGCATTGGGGCCATTGTGGGAGCTTTGTATGCCGCGGGTGTTTCCCCAAAGATGATGGAGGGCCTGGCGCAAAACCTGGACATAAAGAAGTATTATGATGTCACTGTTCCGCGTTACGGCTTTGTAAAGGGACAGAGGATTGAAGAGCTCATCAAGCTGCTTACCCGCGATAAAGAGTTTAGCGAACTTAACATTCCTCTTACCGTCACGGCCGTCGACCTTAAGACCTGTAGGTTGATAGAGCTTAACGAGGGCAAGGTATACAGGGCTGTGCGGGCCAGCATATCCATCCCTGGGATATTTACCCCGGTAGAGCAGGGAGATTATATCCTGGTGGATGGGGGGCTGCTGGCACGGGTGCCGGTGGATACCGTTAAACGCATGGGAGCCGATGTGGTCATAGGGGTGGACGTAGGATTTCGAGGGCAGCATCGCCCGCCTGTAAACATTCTGGAAGTGATTTTGCAGTCATTGGAGGTAATGGAGCTGGAGATTTTGAAGGACAACGTCGAAAAAGGGGATGTGATAATCTATCCCGATGTCTCGGATATACACCCCTTTTATTTCGACAAGGTGGAGGAATGCGTACAGGAGGGCAGAAAAGCGGCCCTGGAAGCCATGGACCGCATAAAAAATCTCATACAAACCTACCAGCGTTAGACAATCCTGATCTTCTCGGTAAAGTCCCTGTTTCCCCTTCTGTAGCGTGGATCGGGTATGCCCAGGCTGTATAAATCGGTGGCCAAAATGTCTATATCAAACATTTCGCGGGCTATGGGGTTTTCGAGTATGCGATCATAGTGAGCCGTCTTGGTTATTATGGGCACCTTGGCGTTTTGTTTTAATTGCTTTAAAAGCGGTATGGCTCTTTTTGAGAATCCCAGAATTCGCAAGTATTGGGGCCCACCGGCGCGCCGAAATCTTTCCACTCTTTCTCTTGTTATACCCAGCAATGCATGAATGAGTATGCGCTGCAGGCGGGTGTATACGTATCTCTTTGTCTTGGCAAGGGCTATGAATTCATCCAGGGTAGAGGCTTTAAGGGCGCATTCCTTTATGCGGTTTTCAAGGCCTTCATCTACATCCATCAGGTTTTTGATGTCTTCCAGGCACATCGAACGGATTTTTCCCAGTAAGAGCTGTTCAAGGGAATTGTTGGTGACCGGCCCTTTCCCAGATTCTACAGCGCGTTTTAATATTTCAAAGGATGCCTGAGGAATTGCCCGGGAAATGCTATCCCAGCATTTTTGCCTCAGGAGCTCATTCCTTATGGCCGTTGCGCTGGATACCTCACCGCTCATCTCTTGAGCGTTGTATGGTGCGCCTATCCGCTGAATTGTAACCGGGATTATGCTGCTGTTGGTTCTGTAGAGCGCCTTCAGGTATTCTATTGCCAGTATGGAGTTTGAGCTGTTGATTATTTTTTCCCACTGGCTTTCTGAAAAGCCCAGCTCGCTTCTTTTTGCATGCTCTTTGATTGCCCTGTGCCTGGCCTGAGGGAAGGACAGCCCTTGATCCAGGTATTGTTTTAACAGCGCTTTAAAGGGTGGCGGTTCATCGGCCAGTATCCTGGCTATTTCTGCAAGGGGTTGTATCTGCCCTATTTCGCTGCCAAAGCTAATGTGGGTTACCACCCCTGTATGGTTGAGAAGCTGAACGCCGCCATAGGCGAACAGTTCTGCCGTTTGAGATGAATATGCGGCCGGCAGTTCCACTACTATATCGACGCCGTTTCTAAGCGCCATCTCAGTCCTTTCCCATTTATCGATTATGGCCGCTTCGCCCCTTTGGGTGAAGTGGCCCGACATGGCCACTATGGTGTAATCGGGATCAATGAGCTCTAAAGAGCTTTTAAGGTGATACATGTGCCCATTGTGGAACGGATTGTATTCGGCGATAATCCCCAATACTTTCACCATAACTCCCCCTCGCTTTGGAGATGATATATTATTATTTTATCTTGAACTCAGTGCAATGTAAAACTTGAAAAAACTATTGATTTGCTAGCCATTTGGGTTAGAATAGATAATGGTTGTTTTAAGCTAAAAAAATATATACAGAAAATTCTGAAATTATATTTTATGAAGGATTTTAATGTTTTATGTAGAATATTAAATGGGTTGGCTTTTTTGTGTGTGATTAGCAAAAAAAATAAATCTTTTGCTGAAAGGGGAATATCTATGGGTGTAATGGAATCTATTATTAGCAAGGCAAAGTCGTGCAAAAAGCGCATAGTCCTCCCTGAAAGCAATGACGACAGGACGCTGAAAGCGGCAGAAATAGTGATGAGGGAGGGCATAGCCGACATAATCCTGCTGGGCAAAAAAGAGGAGATCTATAAAAAGGCGGCAGGATTGGATATAGCGGCTGCCACAATTATAGAGCCAGAGGGCTCGGATAAATTTGACCTTTACGTCGATCAGCTGGTGGAGCTGCGCAAACACAAGGGGATGACTCCCGAAAAGGCCAGGGAGCTCATGAAAAATCCGCTGTACTATGGTTCCATGATGGTCAAGCTGGGCGATGCAGATGGAATGGTGGCGGGTGCGGTGCACAGCACGCCGGATGTATGGAGGCCGGTTTTGCAGATCATAAAGACCATGCCGGGGATATCGGTGGCATCCAGCTGTTTCCTCATTGAGGTGCCCGATTGCCCATACGGTGAAAACGGAGTGTTCATCTATGCCGACTGCGGTCTGAATCCTAACCCTACGGCGGAGGAGCTGGCGGCTATTGCTGTATCTGCAGCCAGGACCGCTAAAGTGCTGGTGGGTATGGAACCACGAGTAGCCATGCTCTCCTTCTCAACAAAGGGGAGCGCCGAGCATGAATCGGTTGACAAGGTAAGAGAGGCCACACGGATAGCCAAAGAGATGATGCCTGACCTGCTCATAGACGGCGAGCTGCAGGTTGATGCTGCTCTGGATATGGAAGTGGCCAAGAAGAAATGTCCTGGCAGTCCGGTAGGGGGCAGGGCAAATGTATTGATATTCCCTGACCTTAACGCCGGCAATATTGCGTACAAGCTCACTCAGAGGCTGGCCAAGGCCATGGCGTTGGGACCGCTGAGCCAGGGGCTGGCAAAGCCGGTAAACGACCTGTCAAGGGGCTGCAGCGCCGAGGACATCGTCAACGTGGTGGCCATTACGGCTGTTGAGGCCCAACAACAGTGAAGGGGAGGGACGCGGGATGAAGGTGCTGGTCATCAATGCCGGTAGTTCATCGCTGAAGTATCAGCTTATCGATATGACCGATGAAACGGTTTTGGCCAAAGGCAATGCCGAACGAATAGGGATAGACAACTCTGTGCTGTCACATACACCGGCTGGGAAGGAAAAGGTTGAGATAAGGACCGACATCAAGGACCACGTGCAGGCCGTGAGAATGGTCATAGATGCGCTGGTGCACCCCGAATACGGGGTGATCAAAGACATGTCCGAGATTTCGGCGGTAGGGCACAGGGTTGTTCATGGCGGCGAGAAGTTTTCGGGTTCGGTGGTAATAGACGACGATGTAATGGAGGCTATAAGAGCAAACAGCGAACTCGCACCCCTTCACAATCCTGCCAATATAACCGGTATAGAGGCTTGTAAAAGAGTCATGCCCACTACGCCCATGGTGGCCGTTTTTGATACGGCATTCCATCAGACCATGCCCAGGGAATCCTACATATATGCCATTCCATACAGCGCTTATGAAAAATACGGCATAAGGCGCTACGGATTCCACGGTACTTCGCACAAGTATGTGGCTTTGAGGGCTGCTAAACTTATGGGTAGGCCAATAGAAGAACTCAAGATAGTTACATGTCATCTGGGCAATGGGTCCAGCATCACTGCTGTTAGACACGGCAAGTCGGTGGACACCAGCATGGGGTTTACCCCTCTGGAAGGGCTGCCCATGGGTACCCGCTGCGGCACCATTGACCCGGCCATCATCATGTTTTTGATGGAAAAGGAAAATATGACTTACCAGCAGATCAACCATTATTTGAACAAGGAATCGGGGGTACTGGGCATATCGGGCGTGAGCAGCGATTTCAGAGACTTGGAAGCGGCTGCTCGAGAGGGGAATGAGCGGGCAAAGCTGGCCCTGGACATTTTTGCCTACTCCATCAAGAAGTACATTGGAGCATACGCCGCGGCTATGGGTGGGTTGGACTGCGTAGTCTTTACGGCAGGCATAGGCGAAAACAATCCTTACATCCGCCAGAAAGCCTGTGAAGGTTTGGAGTTTCTTGGTATAAAGATTGATGAGGAAAAGAATCAACGTATGGTTGGTAGAATGGGGCGAGAAGGCGAGATATCCACTGCCGATTCGACAGTGAAGGTTTTGGTGATTCCAACAAATGAAGAGCTGATGATAGCGAGGGAGACTGTAGAATTGGTGGGTTGACATGAAATTATCCCTCAGGGATAACAGAACGAAAAAATGGATATCAAGGGTAATTCAAATCATGTTGATATGATCCTTGATATCCATTTTTATTTTATGAGTTGCCATCTTAATTTAATACCAAGAAGTAAATAAAAATTTTAGATTTGTTATAAAAGGCATGTTGATAAGATGCTCTAACTCATGGTACAGTATGGTAATGATAAATTGCAAATAGAATTAATTTTAGAATTGTAAGAGGTAAGGTATGATGATAAAATTGGGGTAGGGGGAGGAGTTTTAATTATGGCTGTAAGACCGGATAAACTTCTGGAGAGATGGTACAATTTGACTGTTCCCAAATACAGCTTTAATGCTAAGGCCGTGTCCGAGTGGGAGATGTGGCGTGACAATTTAAAGAGGGTATTTATAAACCAGTTAGGCGGATTTCCAGAGGAGAAAGTGGACTTAAACCCTCAAATAATTGAACAGGAAGAGCTGAGGGATCATATAAGACAGCGAGTGGCATTTGCCACTATGGAAGATTTAGAGATATTGGCGTATGTATTGATTCCAAAAAATGCGACTGGAAAGCTGCCGGCTGTTATAGCATGCCATGGTCATGGGTACGGGAGCAAGGATGTGGTGGGGCTTAATTTTGATGGCACTGAAAAGACCGGCGATGCTGGATATGGGAAAAATTTTGGCCTTGAACTGGTGAAAAGAGGATTTTTGGTTGTGGTTCCTGAACTGTTGGGGTTTGGAGATAGAACTCTTGAAGAAGATTCTTTAAAACCATACAAGGGTGAAAATTCTTGTTACAAGATATCAACCAACCTGCTATTACTCGGTAAGACTATTGCTGGCATAAGAGTATATGAAACCATCAGGACTATAGATTACCTTCTTACCCGTAATGACGTAGATGCAGATAGAATAGGTTGTATGGGCATATCGGGTGGAGGCTTGGTATGCGCGTTTACCAGTGCGATAGACGAAAGGATTAAAGTTTCGGTGGTTAGCTGTTATTTAAATACATTTAAAGACAGCATAATGGCTGTTAGACATTGTATAGATAATTATATTCCAGGGATATTACAATATGCTGAGTTGCCGGATATAGTCGGAATGATAGCTCCAAGGCCGTTGCTTATAGAAGCAGGAATTTATGACCATATATTTCCTATACACGGTACACGAACGGCTTTTGAAAAACTGGAGGCCATATATGACCTTTTGGGAGCAAGAGAAAAGTTGGACAAAGACTTTTTCGAGGGTGGGCATCAGATATCCGGTCAAAAAGCATATGACTGGTTTATCAAATGGCTGTGAATTAGCAATAAATCAGCGTTGGGCCTTTTGTTATTTAGGAGGGAAAATTCTTGAATTGTGTTTTTGGTTGAACACTCTCGAAAAGTAGCTGGGAATTTTCACGAGAAAATTAGGAAAGGGTTATTTTGACCAAATTATAGTTTTGCAATCAAGGAAGATTAGAAATGTACCTTGAAAAATTAATATGGTATTACCT